>ERZ1370068.3980-contig-3076_pt1 | contig 124493 bp, 205 predicted proteins | sample MGYA00561227_ERZ1370068 | MGnify/ENA primary metagenome ERZ1370068 (study PRJEB38410, sample SAMEA6850437) | metagenome | study: Metagenomic assessment of the ecological functions of the soil: analysis of the soil microbiota associated with the...
GGTAGTAACGCTTCGTTCGGTTACGTATTGCTGCCACGTTTGCCGGCCTTGGCGTCCACGATTACTATCGTTCATCATCCTTTAAAAGTGTACGAACGCGGCTGTGACCATCAGAAGTCACGCGGGGGTGTCATAAAGGTCTGGCAGTGAAGTGACCCTGCGAGTTACGCCTGTCTTCAGAACCACGGTGGCGAACAGATCTCTATCTGGCGCGCGGCGGACCACTGAACCTCCACCATCCGGTGACAGACGAGTGAAGTCGCTTCGAACGGGACGTCTGCCACCGCACCGACGCGGACTCCACGCCGACCATTATGAGATCCACAACTTGCCACCCAGCGCCAGTACTCCTGGTTTCAGGCGACGTCCGGCGAGGAAGGGGCCTGAGATCCATGAGACCGCCTTGCAGGACTCACTGTCGTCCGGGTTCAGGAAACCGAGCTTGCGGGAGCTGCTGCCGCCTGCCACGGTCTGATTGAGCTCGTCGGCGCTGAGAACCGGATTTCCAGCGGTTGCACCGCCGGACGCGGATTCACCTTCAAGCGCGGCCGTCCGCCGAGTAAAACAACGCACGGCGCCGTCCGCGACCCGGCCCGAATCCAGGGCAGAATGTGACGTCGGTATGAGTTCGTCAGCCGGATGGGAGATCCTTTGGCGGCTGTGTCATTAGCGTCGATCTCCTGCACAACCACCTGCGGTCGGCCGTCTGAGTGCGGGGCGCAGTAAAGCCATCCGGCGACTCGACCGGCAGAAGAGTTAAGGCTTGCGACTTGCGCGGAGTCTGCTGTCACTGGTGGTCTTTGGGCGCACCGGCTGGCGGTGACGATCCGAAAACGCGAACCGCGCTGTTCGTTTGGCACCGCCTTGCGCAGCGAGATGCGATCTTTCTTCTTCCAGCTCGCGCCCAACGCAGGATCGCTTAAAGTAATGCCCTTGATAATATACCACCCGTGATCCCAGCTCGCGCATAGTCCAGGACGTTACATCGAGCGTTCATCATCGCCAGTGCGCCAGGTGCTGCCGGTCGAGATCCGGCGGCACCGCATGCGTAAATCGCCGATGACCGACCATCAGGGACCATGCGGCATTCCGGTCAGACCGCATCGGGATGATCTGGGAGTTGGGTCAGCTGGCTTGCGGGCCACTTCGGACGATCGGGCTCAGCGCAACTCCCCACCAGACCTGTTACGCGACCATTCCGCTCACCCCCGAAACACCAAGCGACCGTCCATCACGGCGCGAGACCGGAAGGATCGGGAGTCTTCGGCGGTATCGCAGCTGCCGTCCGGTGATAGGACGGGCTTTCCGCCGCGGGCTGGAACCAGATTTCAATGCAGCTGTGTGATAGTCGGAGCTGCGATGGACCGCCATCCGAGGAGAGGTCGAAGCTGAGCTCCGTTCCGCTCTTTGCACTGGGAATCGGTGATGGTTTCCTGCGGGCCCCTTGCAAGCATTTGGGCTGCTGAAGGTGAGGCACATATTGAGGTCAGGAGATAAAACGTTAGATTGGACCGCTAACTGAAGGAACATAGTCAGGGCTCCTTCCCAGCCAGCCGCTCAGCTTCCGATAGTCGAGCACAGAAGATCGGGATGCCAGGTTGATGTAGCGGAACAATAATGTCCGGCGTCAGCCCGGACGACAGCGGCATCTGCTTGCTCCAGCCAGACCAAATGTTGCGTGAGTCTAATATAAGTGGCGAAGAAGATGAGCGAGGGAATCCATGTAGGTCGGCTTAGTACAGTGGTGATGCGACTTGTTCTCGACCTAATTGTCTGGCCAGCTGTCACCATGGCGGCGAACTCATTGCGTCTAACGCCAGCCTGAAGTTCTAACACAGCAACACTCCGCTTCGCCGCCGCTGAACCACGCTTTACGCCACACGCCAGTCATCGAGCCGTCGCTAATGGCAGCTGCCGAAGCATGCGGCTCGTAAAGCCGGGCTGGCGAAGGTCGTCGCGACGCGGGCGCAGTACTTGCGCGTGCCTCCCCACTCTGGTGCCACCATTGCCGTACCAGCGTGTTGCGGTATCACTGCGAAAGCGCGTGACTCCGGGATCACCGCACAGTCACCGGGATCGTGTTATCTAATCCCGCTGGTGGAGGCTGCACCGAGCGCTAGTTGGTTAGGAGAAGACCTCCTGATGAGGATGGCAGCGCTCCTTAACCAAGCGCGCTGCCTTCTTCGGCGCACGCATCTAGCTCGTTTGCGAAGACTCAAGCGAAGGCGAGAAGGGATAGAGGCTTTGCCAGCCTCAGGATTCTGACAGAGCGAAGCGGGACTCACACAGCTCATTCCCCTCCCACCTGGAAGAACATGCCGGCTACCGACAGCTGTCCACTTGTCGATCAGGACACCGGTCCCAGGGTTACACGATCAGTAGTGCCGAAGAGATGCCTGCAACGGCTTCAGACCCGTCCACCAGACCTCTAGCTTCGCGATAAGTTGCGCTTATCGGGATTACTCGATAAATATGAAACCAGACTCATCGCCTTCGCAGACAACCGCGCGGCATCTCCGGAGTTTCACGGCGTTTGCAGAATAACACGACAGTGGTGACGCAACGCAGGCGGGGATCGCCAGGACCGAAGCGAGGATCAGAGATGGCTGCCTTTATATCTGTGGCGGCGCACTCCGGTTAAAAGCGCCACATAGACTCCGGCGCGCCAGTGCCGCCACCGTCGCCATTCCGGTCGTCAACACCAGCGCAACTCGCGACCGGGATCCATTTCACGTGTTTCAGAGCGTCACATCGGTTTCCAGCTGCTGGTTCGAGCTCCACACAAAGATGTTCTTCGCAGCTTACTGGAAGTGGCGATTCGGCGCCGCGATTGCACTTCGTTGTTCGGTGGAAGAGCCTGAGCGAAGAGCCGCACGAATATCTGCAGCCACGCGCGGGTGATGGAGCATGGGGTGAACGCTGCATAGAAGAGTACCACCGGAGGCGCTGAAAGACGAGGATGAAGCCGATGGAACCTGACTCTCCAGGGCTGGCGGCGAGTGGTCAAACAGGAACCGCCAGAACCGCTCTTTGACGCGTTGAGTAAGACCAGCCACGCGCGCGTCGTTGAGCCAGAGTAAAGTTGATGCGAACCGGGAAAGCGAAAATAATCGAGACCAATCGAAGTTGCAAGGGAGACTCGCCACGCGCGCGATCGTTCTCGGGCAATCTTACGTCGATTACTCGTAGCATCAGCCAGAGCGATTCCGCAGAGAACAATGAAGCCCCAGGGTGACGCGGCGTGATGAATCATCTCGTTCCATCCTCTTATTGGTTTTTATTGCCAAGCGCCGTGGATGCGAGATGGGCAGATGAAGGGGTGAGGCAAAATCCGGGCTGGTGGGATCGGCGAAAGTGTCCACTACGGTACGACTAACGCCATAAGTCCAGCAAGCGGCGGCAGCGACCGGCCAAGACTCAAGTGATTAAGACTTTGTCCAATCCTGGTTTGCTTGGCTGGTCGCTACCGATTCCCCGTTCTGATTTCGCCTCTAGTAGGTTTGAAGTTCGATTCACACTGTATCGATACTTTGTTCCAGGTTCTTTTCTGATTTTCGCCAAAACGCGTGAGAGACACTAGATGAATGGCGAAAAATAGTGATGAAAGCAGCAGCATGAACGGAAAACGTAACCAGAGTGAAACCAAAGGCAAGCTTGAGAATGATCTGTGACGCTTTGTTCAGGCTCCCGGTGGCAGAGTTCACCGCCGCGCGCAACACGCTTGCCGCCCAGCTGAAGAAGGGCGGACGTCGCGACAGAGTCGGATCATCGTGAAAGCGCTGGCCAAACCTTCAGTCACGGCGTGGGCCGTGAACCAACTCTACTGGCAGCATCGCGAGGAATTCGACCGGCTGATTGCGACAGGTCAGCGCTTTCGCCAGGCCCAAACCTCCGGTCGCTCCGGAAAGGTCGCGGACATGCGCGAAGCGCTCGACGCGCGACGTCAGGCACTCTCGCGCCTCTCAGATTTGGCAGCTGCATTTGCCCAGGGATGCAGGTAGCAGCCCCACGCCGGAGACGATCCACCGCATCAGCACTACTCTCGAGGCATTGTCCGCCTACGCATCGTTTCCCGATGCTCAACGTCTCGGGCGTCTGACTCGCGACGTGGATCCTCCGGGTTTCGACTCACTCGCCTCATTGATCCGAGCGCGCCGGCATGACGAAGATGAAAGAGGACCCGGTGCGGGTCACACTCTTCACAGAAATCAGACCGCGCCGCCGGCGCATGCGGCGAAAGGCGGAATCGGCGAGCCAGTCTCAACAGACGCGTCAAGCAAAGATTAGCTGCCGCGAAAGCTTCACTGCAGGAAGCCGAGGAGTTTGTTGATCGAAGCCACGGGCCAGGGCACAGAGTTTGGACGCAGCGCAGAAAAAAGCCAGACGCAGATGTGAAGAAGCCGAGAAGCACCGGCGCGAAGCTGAGGAGCGTTTCGAGAAGGCACGACTTGCGTCAGAAAATGCCGATCCGGAACGCGCGCGATAGCATCGCAGCCGAGGCAGAAGGGGCAGTGAGCGCCGTGGAAGATGCCAAGCGCGTGCCGTCGAGAAAAGCTAGCGAAAGAACTCGAGAAATTCATTTGGAGACTCGCCAGCGAGGTGAGGGATCTTGAGGTATTTAGCTTTTGGCTCGTTGCCCTATCGCACGCCCAACGAAGATATCCACGGTCAATTGTCAGTCGAGACGCTCGTAGGGCAGTTTTTCTGGTTGCTAGTGCGCTTCGATCGAGTGACATCGACTTCAAGCTGAGCAGCTTTCGCCCGGCTGTAACTCTCTATCAGTCCATCGGAGTCAGGCGTCGCCGAGCGGATTTCAGCCAGCAGCGATTGAATCTCGTTGTCTTCATTGAACTGCCGCGCTTTCTCGCTTGAGGATCAGATAATTTCCGCCTACAGCCAGGCGGCGAATCCCAAACGCCCTACTCTCGTTTTCGCTGCGAGTACGAATGGGCGTCAGATTAGTCTTGGGCCGTCGTAAGATTCTTCAAGCAAGTTTAACGAGAAAGAAAGGTTCTCGATCGATTCGGATCCGAAACGAAGATCCTGATCAAAACGCGGATCCTTTTTGATCGTTGAGATCGATGTGAAACAACTTGCCAGCTTCGATTGCCTGTGCGACAACGTGATAGAAGTTTAATCCCGACATTTGTTCAAGCTGTCGCGACTTCGGGATTGACGCCGACCATTTCGGAATGGTCTCAGCGTCGCAATGAAGCCCAGCAGTTGCCCCGGTAGTCGGTAGGTAAATGTCGCCGCGTGGTTCATTGGGTTTGGCTTCAAGCGCGAACTTGTAGTCATAGCCTGGTCGATTGAATAAGGCGCACAGAAAGTTGAGACGCTTCACGATTCCACTTCAAAGCCTCACGCGGATCCTGGCGGCATCGACTTCGGCTCCTTCGCGTCCGCCCCAGAAAACGAAGATTTTTGCACCGGAGGCTCCGCCCCGAGGTCCATCGCATTCATTGTCTCTTTGCGTGGCATAAAGCCGGACGCGAGAATCACTCAGATGAGATGCCCGTCTTTGAAAACCGGATCGTATAAAAGATTATGTCGTGGCCATGGGCACCTTCATGTTGTGATCAGCAAGCGCCTGTTTGAATTCGCGCACAATGCGATCACGTTCAGCAGAGTGTCGCATTGATCGGCACAAATCATTGTCATGAAGGTTGACGCCGTAACGCGCCGAGTCTGCTCAGCTCTGCTTAACGGTGTGACTGGACTCAAACTTGGTCTGGTAGCATCGCCAAACGGATCGCGCCCGCGATTGCCGACCGTCCAAAGTCAAAGTGAATTTGCAGTTCAGGTGTTGGTTGAGTAGTTGGTGCCTAGCATTTTTATCCTCTTGATTCGTCCCAAACGCTTTAAGCGTTATTTTCTTAGATCAGACCAACGCTTTCAGCGTACTCACTTCGCCACTACTTCAAGCTTCCAGTCGATATTTACCGAACACAGCTTCCACCATGATGTCGAACCAACCGGGTTCAACCACGGTTTCCATGTTCAGATTAAGAAACGAAAGTTTGTCAGGCGTAATAGTGAATTCAACGATTTTCGCTTTCGCCGGGTGCCAGCGAGATCCGCTTGAGGAGATCTTTCAGTTCAATACAGGTCGTGTTACGGAGCTCGCCGGATCGCGAATGTGAGAGTTGCACAATCTCATCTCCGGCGGCGCTTGCCTGTGTTGCTGATCGGTAACGCTGACCTTGGTTTGATCCTGAGTCTGATTCGTGCAGGCTCACTGTCACGTTCGAATGAGTCAAACAGTCGTGCAGCTGAGACCGTATCAAACGGAAACAAAGGCTCCTTGCTGGTGAAGGTGCCGCGCGTCGAGCCGTAGGTTTGCGGTTGTAATAAGCGGGCAATGCCCAACTGGGCGCGGAAGGTGACTGTCAACTTACCTGCCGGATTGAAATCGCCAAATAGAGCGATCAGCGACGCCGACTCCGGTTTCCTGACGCGAGATCGAAGCCCTCGAGAATTGCCCGGCACTCTTTCCGCGATGTAATTAATCGAGAGCGGCCCGCTTTGATAAGCATAACAATCGTCAGCTTGCCGGTTTCAGAACAGCTCTTACGAAGGTCGTTTTCGTCGGCCGACAAGATCAAACTGTCGCGCGATCCCCGAGATGGTTTTTCTGCCCGCCTCCTTGTTCGTATCTTCGTTACCGCCCAGCACGAGCAAAGCGACGTCACGGCCGCTGCTACCTCGACCGCGTGAGCGATCAGCTTTCGTCGTCTGCGGCGGGCTGGTGCGAAGAATCGGCGGGCACGATCGCCGCCTTCCTGAGTAATCTTGACCCTTCCGCGCTAGTTACTTTGATCTGGTACCGGCGCTTTCGGTGATTCCATGAAGCATGCCTAACGCCGCGGCCGGATCGTCGCTGTAGCCACCGAGATGTGCACGGGCAGCGTTTGGCCCGATGACGGCAATGGACGCGCAATCTGGAACGATCGAGCGGCAGCAAATTATTTTCATTCTTTGGTGGGACGATCGATCGCCGCGCGGCCTCGGCGCCTCAATTCCGCGTGATGTTCGCGTAGTTCGTTACCCTCACGGCTCGATCAGGGTCGACGTAAGGATTCTCGAACAGGCCGAGAAGGAACTTCGCCCGAAGGTTGCGAGCGACGGCTTTGTCGACTGAAGCCTCTGAGACTTTTCCTTCCCCGGAAAGCAGAGCAGCAAAGGGAAGCAATCCGGATCCGGCAGCTCTATGTCCACGCCTGCTTCAAGGGGCCAGCCGTGCAGCTTCCTCTTTGCCATTCGCCACGTGATGTAGGTCTTGTAGCTGAGCAATTCCGTAATAGTCAGAAACAACGTGGCCTTTGAAACCCCATTCCTGCCTCAGAACCTTTTCCAACAACCAGGTGTTTGGCGTGCGATGGCACGCCATCAATCTCGATTATAAGAAGCCATTGCGCTCATGATGCCCGCCTTCTTTCACGGCCGCTTTGAAGCTGGGCGGGAAGAATTCGCGGATCACCCGCTCGGAATGGTTTGCGGGAGCGATGATTCGATGCCACCTTCCGGTTGGCCGTGAGCTGGCAAAGTGCTTCGCCGTAGCAATGACGTGATCGCCATCGATAGTTGGTGCTGATCCTTGCAAGGCTTTAACGATTGCGACCGCCATGCGGGGAGACGAGATAAGTGGTCTTCTCCGCGGGTTTCTCTGTGCGCTCCCAACGAGGCTCACGTGCGACATCCAGATTCGGACCAAGCACCTGTTGGCTGCCCCGAGCTCCTGGTTTCAAGCGCCCCGGCAGTGAAAATCTTTTCTATGAAATCAGGATCCCAGGTGCTGGCGAGTGCGATTGGTTGCGGGAAACGTATGGCTTCCCTTAGCCATGTGGCCGTGCAGGATTTCGTCATGAAGGATCGCAGGAATTCCCAGACGCGTGTTTTCAATCAACCACTTTTGTACTGTGTTTGCAAAGATGGCTCCATCGCGCGGCCCCTTCTGCTCCCGCTGCTCGCGCGATCTGCCCGATCCATATTTCATTGCCTGCGCGGCTTTCCGGCGAGAAGTCTCCGCGATCGGTTGCGAAAGTCTATCAGGGGGTTTTTCTGCGGCCGATTTGTCCAAAGGCACGTCAGCTGCGCAATCTTTTCTTCCCAGCGTCATGCGCGCGAGAAGATCGGCCACGCGTTGTTCGACGGAAAGGCGCGGATTTTTGTAAGCGGGAATTTGTTCCTGGGATCGAGCCTTGTCTGCTGGCTTGGAACCAATGACCAAGATCAGCAGCGCCAGGGTAAAGAAGAAGCGGAATCCGGCAGGAGTCTCAGCGTCGCTTGTGCTTTGTTCTTTTTCATTTGTTCACGAGAGATCCAACAATTGCATCGAAGCGTCCCGACATCGCGAAGGCAAATTCAAGTTCAAGGCGGAACAGAACATTGTTTTGACGCTTCGCCCGGTATGGGGATTTAGGGGCGAGATGTTTATAGCTGCCGGCTTTTCCTTACTCCGGAGCTCCGTAGAGCGCAATCGCTTTCTGCTTCCCCAGAAGCGCTGCCGGTTTCGCTCCTAACGGAGGTTTTTGGCGTGCGCTTGCAGCTATAAACATCTCGCTCCTCTGGAGCGAAAACAAAATCACCTGTTGCGCATCAAAGTCGCATCTACCAACTGAAAAGGCTCACCCCATTATCGGTTTAGTGCTGGATATATTTGTTTGAAGCGTTCGTACTGGCGCGCGAGGATTCTCATCGACTCCGCATCAGGTTCAACGCGATCAGCAATTGCATCGACCGCATCGCAGGCAGCGTCGACGGAAGTCCACATACCCACCGCAACACCCGCTAAAAGAGCGGCCCCAAAAGCCGCGCCTTCTTCCGCGGCGACCGTGCAAACCGGTTGCCCGTATACGTCTGCCTGAATTTGTCGCCATATACTTGATCGCGCGCCACCACCACCAAGCCTGATCTCCTCGACTTGTACCTCTATCTCTTTGAAAATTTCGACAGTGTCACGCAGGCTGAAGGCCACTCCTTCCATCATGGCGCGGACGATATGAGCGCGCGTGTGACTGGCAGTCAATCCGACGAGCGCTGCTGTGGCAAATGGATCCAGATGAGGAGTGCGCTCACCCATCAAGTAGGGTGTCCAAATCAATCCATCGCAACCAGGGCGAAACCAATGACGCTTCTTTGGTTAGTCTATCGTAAGAATCACAACCATCTTCTCCAATAGCACCAAACTGATCTCGAAACCAGCGCAAAGACAACCCTGCCCCCTGGGTTACGCCCATTACGTGCCAGCGACCCGGAATCGCATGACAGAAAGTGTGGACGCGACCCTTTGATCCAACATTGGCTTGTCCGTTGCCGCAAAGACGACACCGGACGTGCCGATCGTCGAACTGGCTGTATCGGGACGAACGATTCCCATTCCTACAGCGCCAGCCGCTTGATCGCCGCCGCCAGCAATAATTGGTGTGCCCGCTCGCAATCCTGCAGCTTCGGCGCCGGCTTTTGAAATAAACCCGGTGACTTCCGGCGATTCGTAAACGCGTGGTAACAGACGCTCGTCGATCTCAGTGGCCGAAAGCATCTCGCTCGACCATTTACGTGCCTTCACGTCAAACAGCAGCGTGCCGGAAGCATCGGCTACATCGGTGGCCCGGTCGCCGCTCAGTCTCAAGCGCACATAGTCTTTCGGCAATAGAACCGTGCGCAGCTTCCGCCATAATTCCGGCTCCCACTCCCTCACCCAAAGCATCTTCGGCAAGGTAAAACCCGTCAATGCTGGATTGCACGTCAATTCGATGAGCCGGCCAGCGCCAATCATTTCAGTGAGAGACCTGCACTGAGAATCCGTCCGCTGATCGCACCAGATAATTGCAGGACGCATTACTTCATCGCGCTGATCAAGGAGAACTAAACCGTGCATTTGGCCGGACGAAGCCGACCGCCTTGATTTCGTCTGCGGATCGTTTCGATAAGACTTCCCGGACAACGGTAATGGTCGCTCGCCACCAATCTTCTGGATCCTGTTCCCGCCCATCCGGTACGCGTCGAAACGAAAGGAACGTGCTCAGCTGTTGCCGAGGCCAGGACGTTGCCGTCTGGATCAATTACCACGGCGCGCGTGCCCCCGGTGCCGACATCGATGCCCAACGTTTTCATTTAGAGTCTTCGATTCGAAGGAGAGCTTATTAGCACAAATCGTCGCTATCGATAAAGAAAATTTTGGCACTAGCCTGGCCGAGCGTTTGCTAATGTTATGACTTAAGAGTCGACGAAGCCTGAAATGTGGTTGAAATCCAGGCTGAAACTAGCAAGTAGCGTGCTCGCTAGGCTGTAGCGTCGGAAGCAGAGCATGCTATTCTGAGTGCCAAACGAAGGCGTGCGTTTCCAGTTGATTTCTCGGCAGCAGGAGTTCGAGGTTACTTGCATCGTTGAACCGCGCATCGAGCATTGACGGATTGAAAGTATGGCGTTGAAGGATCCAGCCTTTGACTCACCGTGATGGACAAACCTGCAGCATTTTTCTCAAGCTTCGCTAAGAGACCGAAACGATGAATGTAGGTTCGAGATTTCTGCCGCTATTACTATTACCTCTTGTATTCCAATCGCCGCAAGATAGACTCCAAAAACATTCTGAGGCTGCCGGAAGCGCAAGCCCGCGCGGGCAATCTCGCTGGGGCTGAAATCGAATACACTGCGATCCTGGCAGAAGGATATCGCGCGGTTGGAAGAATCTACTCGACGCAGAAGAAGCATAAACAGGCAATCGCGGCGGTTGAAACTGCCGCTCTCTATCAACCGGCTGCCGACGAAACTTTGTCGGACCTCGCAATCACTTACTTCGACGCTGGGCTGTTCGACAAAGCTCTTCCACCCCTCACCCAACTGATCGCCCTCAGTCCCCAGAAGTCCCAGCGCGCATAGCCTGCGGGGTAAGACCTATTTTGCCCTTCGCGAATACGAAAGGCTGCCGCGGAACTTAAACAGGCGCTGGAGTTCGGCGCGAATGACTTCGATACCAGTTTCACGCTTGCGATTGCTTACCTGCAGCAGCGCCAGTTTACCGATGCAAGGCGAGTCTTTGATTGGATGCTTTTGCACTTCGGCGAGCAGCCGGAGCTTCATGTCGTAATCGGCCGGGCCTTTCGAGTGGCCGGCCGGTTTCCGGATGCAATAGATGAGTTCAAGAAAGCTATCGCGCTCAATCCCACTTTGGCGCGTGTTCACGACAACCTGGCGCTCGCCTATCTGATGAATGAAGGCGCATCCCGGCTGGTCGACGCGGAGCAAGAGTTCAAAACCGAGTTGGTCTCGAATCCGGACGAATTCTTTGCCAACTATTATCTCGGCATCGTTTATATCTTCCAAAGAAAGTGGGAGCTCGCGATTGCCTTTCTAACAAATGCCTCTCGAGTTCAGGCAGGTAATCCCGATCCCTATTTTCAGCTCGGCCAAGCTTATCGAGGAGTTAGGGAAGCACGATCAAGCTATAGAAGCGCTCAAGAAGGCCATCATCCTGAATCCGGATCTGGCCCATAATAAATTCCAGGTGACGACTGCGCACTATCGACTCGCGCAGTCTTTGCTCAAAGTCGGGCAGTCGGAAGCGGGAAAAAAGAGTTGCAGTTGGCGTCGGAACTGAAGGCCGAAGCTTTCAAGATGGCGCAAACGCTTCCCCACCGGCCCAGCCACTATGGGAATGTCCCAATTGCCTGAGCAAGAAGATAAGCTGCCGGCGACGGGTTCACTCGGCGGTTCGACAACTCCCGCGAACGTGCCGGACGAGAAAACGATCCGAGAATGGAAGAGCGCCGAAGCTTACTATGCGAGGCTATCTTGCCGCTGACACATAGCAGCATCGGATTGCTGCGGGCAGATCGAGGGGACTTCCGTGCGGCGGCGGAGCAGTTTCGCCTGGCGGCGAACTGGAACCCACAGCAGCAGGACGTGGATTACAACCTGGGTCTGGCCATATTTTCGATCAGAATCCTATCAGAGACGCGGTTCCTGCATTGGAGACAGAAGTAAAGATTCACCCACAGAATACTCCGGGCCCGTTGGCTGTTAGAGCTTGAGCTATTTCCAAAGACCACAAACTATGCAAGGGCCTCCGAACTCCTGGCCGACGTAATCACTTCAGAATCAACCAACATTGATCTCTACTACTGCGCTCGCTTCTTCTCTGATCAAGCTCGGGAAGACTGAGGCTCGCTGACCAGGGCAATTCAGCGGATGGGCCGAAGTTACCGGCTGTGATTCGCCTCAGCTTCATGTTCTTGTTGAGATGTTCGATCAGCTCAGAAAGCCTGGAGGAGCTCGCAAAGATCATTAAGTCTGGAATATGGGAATGGGAACCGAAAAAGTTTCCGATCAGCGTGCTGGTAGCTGTGCTGCTGTTTGTGTCCTTGCGGGACAATCCATGCCCAGTCCGATGCAGTTCAGTTCATCGATATCACAGTCCCTGCCGGTATTACTTTCAAACACGTTTGGTCATCCGAAAAGAAATATATAGTCGAGTCAATGAGCGGTGGAGTCGCGCTCTTCGATTATAGACAATGACGGCTATCTGGATATTTTTCTGGTCAACTCTTTGACCGTGGAACTGCTCAAGTCAAACAGGCGGACCAAAAGCGCCCTCTATCACAACAACGGCGACGGGACTTTTGTCGACGTTACCGACAAGGCGGGAGTGGCCGACGTCGGGTGGGGTATGGGCGTGGCGGTTGGCGACTACAATAACGACGGCTTCGTCGATCTTTATGTGACCTGCTTAGGTCCCAACCACCTCTTCAAAAACAACGGCAACGGCACCTTTGCCGAGGTTACGTCGAAAGCCCGCGTGGGCGACCCACGATGGTCCACGGGAGCTGCATTCCTGGACTACGATGATGACGGCAAGCTCAGATCTCTTCGTCACGAAGTTACGTTGGCTTTGATGTCAGCCATCTACCCGCATTCGGCGAAGGCCCGACTTGCCAGTTCTAAAGGCATTCCTGTGCAGTGTGGTCCGAGAGTGGCTGCCTGGAGCAAGGTGACACGCTCTACCACAATAACGGGCGACGGGACGTTTACGGACGTTTCGAAAAAGGCTGGCGTTGATGATTCCATCGGCTACTACGGGCTTGACGTTGTCGCCAGTGATTTTGATCGGGATGGCCGCGTGGATATTTTCGCTCGCCAACGACTCGACTCCGAATTATCTCTACCATAACAACGGGAATGGAACGTTTAGCGAGATTGGATTCGCATCCGGGCCTGGCGGTCAACGGAAGCGGAGCCGAGCAGGGGTGCATGGGCGTCACACTGGGTGACTACGATCACGACGGAAGGCTCGATATATTCATTACCAACTTCGACGATGAATACAATGTCCTTTACCGCAACGATGCCGGCAATTCCTTCACGGACGTTTCCTACGATGCCGGAGTGGCCACCGGTGAGCCTGTCTTATGTCGGGTGGGGAACTAAGTTCTTCGATTACGACAACGACGGCTGGATCGATCTGTTAGTTGCGAACGGCCACGCTTACCCGCAAAGAGATCATTATCGCCAGCGTAAGTTGTTGGAGCAGAAACAATCGTGATGGCACCTTTTCACGAGGTTGCGCTGCAGTGTGGCAGCGCCCTGGCAGAAGAACGTGCGAGCAGAGGAACCGCCTTTGGTGATATGGACAACGATGGTGGACATCGACGTCGTCGTCAATGATCTGGACGGGCCCCCACAACTATTGCGCAATGACGGGGGCAACCGGAACAACTCGGCTGCTCGTGAAAACGATCGGCACGAAAAGCAATCGAGATGGCATTGGTGCGCGCGTGAAGGTGATCTCAGGAGGCCTGACGCAGGTAGACGAAGTCCGGAGCGGCGGACAGCTACCTATCGCAGAATGATTTCAGGCTGCATTTCGGCCTCGAGAAGCGGACTGACGGTGGACCTCATCGAGGTGCGCTGGCTCCAGCGGCGTAGTCGATACCGTGACTCGGTGTCTGCGCGAACAAAGTTGTGACTATTAAAGAAGGCAAAGGTTTGATTGAGCAGAAGGGAGTTTGCTGGAACTAAGAAAAGCACCGTCCGCAATTTTCATTCTCCCTAATGCTCAAAATCCGCTACAGAATAAATTCACCGATAACGGCTCTGTCTTATCCCGGAAGGGACCAAATGATGTTGGGATCTTTAAATGGCTTCCTCAGCTCCGGAGGAGCGCAAAGTTGAGGTTTCGCGGGCCCGTCGCGCTCCTCAGGAGCGCATGAGCTGTTTTTCAGCGACACCCGGCTATAAACATTTAACGCGCTCGCGGCCAGGAGATATCTGAACTTTGGCAAACGCGGCAACCGCAACTACTCCTTATTCGAGTGCCGAGTGGCATACGCGGGTTATTGACGGCCGGTCGTTTGAAGGTCACTGACCGAACGCGCCGCCTGGTGTAGTTTTCTCGAATTCTGATCTCGATGAATTGATTGGCCGCAACGTTCTTGAACACCTGCCGGGTGCGACCAGCGGGCCACGTCACTTCCGATGGGAGCTATCGCTGCGGCCTTGCCAATCGCCGATGTGTTTGCATGAGCGGTGACGCGCCGAACGAGCCGCCGCTGGAGACTTCCGCGATATCGAATCGCGTTCGCTTGCCCCTGGGCCCGCAAGCATCAGCCTGATCTTGGCTCCAATCGCCGCCCTGGTTGCTCTTCACGCCGACTAGCTTGATGGAGATCCAACGGTTTGAGTGCCCGGGGTTCATGAAAAGCACGCTGTTGTGACTTATCGCCCGGAACCGCGCCACCCAAGGTTTTCGAACGAGATCTTCATTGCCGTCGTTGTCCAGATCCGCGAGCTGGACGACTCCGTGTCCTTTCTGTAGGTGTCCGGGTTCCACTTGAGGAGCTGATGTCGACGAAATACTTTCCGTCGTGATTCCGGTAAAGAAGATTCGGCATCAGAGCCGTGTAAGTCGGAGCGCCGGTACCGAGATAGAAGTCCGAGGAAACCCATCGTTGTCCACGTCTCCGAAGTTTGCTCCCATCGCCGCAACTCCACGGTCGAGACCGGTCTCACGCGTGACGTCGGCGAAGGTCCCCTTGCCGGTGTTGCGGTACAGCTTCATGGAATCTCCTTGCCTTTGCAATCCGAGATAGGGCCGCACCCACTCGCCGCTAGCAAAGTAGTAGCTTGCAACGAACAGATCGAGACGCCCGTCGTTGTCGTAATCGAAGAACCAGATTGGGAAGCTCCACTTTGGCTTCTCGACTCCGCGCTGGGCTTGCGACTTCCTCAAACGAGCCATCGCCCCGGTTATGGTAAAGGAAGTTGTCCTCTCCATAGTTTGAGACGTACGAGGTCTGGGTAGCCGTCGTCATCATAGTCCTCCCAGGCGACGCCTTTCGTGAACGCGACGCGGTTAACGCCCGCCTTTGCCGACACGTCCGTCAAATGTACCGTCACCTTATTGCGGAAAAGCTGGCTGGGCGTGCGCTCGTGTCCGACGTAGAGGTCGACCCAGCCGTCATTGTCATAATCGGCCCATGCCGCCGGAATGGGTGGGGTGGTCCACACTCAGAAGGCCGCCTCGATGGTCACGTCAGTGAAGGTGCCGTCGCCGTTATTGCGCAAGAAGCGAGTTGCGCATGGGCCATCTCCCATCCGCCGCGCATCACGTAGATGTCGAGCCAGCCATCGTTGTTAAAGCCGGTCTGGACGATGATTGATTCCCCGAGCTGTCTCGGCGAGATGTGAGCGCTCGGACACGTCCGAGAACAGTACCATCGCTCGTTGTTGTGGAACGCTCGCATTGGCTGACACGGATCGAAACCGGTCTCGACAATGTCGAGAAATCCGTCGTTATCAAAGTCGTCTACGATTGACCCCCGGCGTCGCCAACCTTGTCGAGACCGAGGGCCGGAGCCACATCGACGAAGCGGCCGATGTTCTCTTTCGACTCGAAAGCCGCAGGCGGGATCAGGTAAGCCTTCGGGACCTTGTCCGGATATCCGCCGAGCGTCTGGTAGGCAACATTGAGGAGCCAACGTACCTCCAGGCTCGAAGGTTCGCGCTCGAGATAGCGCTCGAAATACTCAATGGCCCGCTCCGAGCCTGAAGGCAGAGTGTGGCGGCCGGCAAGCGAGAGCGGAAAGATGCACATGTCTGCGTTGTGACGAGTCGCGCAATTCTCAACCTCGCCGCGCCGCATGTGGGCGTATCCCGAGCGCCGCCAGGTCGATGCTTTCCATGGTCGACAAACCTGGGGTCTTCGGTCGAATGCTGATGCGCGATCCGCGACTCCTTCCTCAAACTGAGCGGATCGCGCCGGCGATGTCGCCCTTGTAAAGGAAGACCACGCCCATTGCATTGTGTAGCCGCGCGGCGGCGGCCGGGTCGACGGATTCATTTGCAGTGAGTAGCGCGCCGTCGATTTTGCCGGTGACTTCGTCGATGGAGGCTCGCCTGACATCGCATAGTATGCTGAGATTGGTTCGTTCTGCGGGCAGCCTCGCAAAGCTATCGATGAGATTGAAACCAGAGAAATCGGGCAGGCCTGCATCTCCCTGCGCTTGCGCTGGCGGCTGCATCTGCGCCCGGCCGGTCGGCGAGTCAAAGGCCAGCAGCAACAGAACGAACGAGCATTAGTAGTAGTGATGTTTCAAGTTTTGAACTCCGCCGCAATCGTGATTCTAGCCTCGTAGGGATCGTTGAAGAGAAAACACCCAACGCCGGTCAGGCGACCGCTCGTATTAACGACCCTACAGATTTGTGGAACTGTTCCCTGCCGAACGACCGTGAGATTCTCAACCAGCGCTCGTTTCCGGGTCAAGCTCTTTCGTTATGTGTATAGGTCAGACCAGCCGACCCTGAGGCGGTGCGCGTGCACCCGAAGGCGCCTTGGTAAGGTCGTATGAGCGGGGCGCGTTCTCACGTGCCTTCAATTGTGGGACCGGATGGAGTCGCACATTCAAGATTTGCTCGCGACTACTCCAGGTTAACCAGCCAGATGTCGGCTTCGGTCGAGAGGAGAGTGTAATAGAGCGTGCGGTTGTCGGCGGTCAGCCCGTATTCGATGACGGGATTGGGTGAGTGAACCGAAATCTCTTGAATCTTCTTCGTCTCGCTGTTGACGAGAAAAGTTTTCCGGCGTCTCTGAACAACAGCCGGCGATTATCGGTCAGCCAGATGGGTCTGGAGCCAAAGTTAGTGAGCCGCTCGAATTTTTAGTCTCAAGAGTGTAAATGAAGATGCCGGCATGCTCGATGGGTGTGTTGATCCAGCCGCCGAGTTTTCGACCATCGGGCGACCAGGAGAAGGCCCGGAAAACGTCGGAAGGGTCGGGCGGGTCAGGCAAGCGTTGCGGCGTCTGCTCGCCCCATGGCTTTCCTGCATCAATGATCCAGCAGGATCCTTCTTGCAGGTTGTAGATGAGGCGCGCTCCGTCGGGGACCAGAAGGAGTAGATGACGGTCAACCCGGTGGTGAAAGTCATTTGCTGGAGACTCGCTGCCATCGCGGTTGATTGTCCACGCTTCGTACCTGCCGCTACGATCTGAATAAAAACGATGCGCTTGCCGTCAGGCGACCAGCGCGGGTGGCGGTCTTTGAAGTGATCGTCGGTTAATTGACGCGGAGGGCTCGCGCCGTCCTTGTCGATGATGAAAAGATCCTCCTGTTGTTCGTCTTGAGTGCTATAGACGAACCACTCGCCGTCTGGCGAAAGGTTGGGCTGCGCGGTGTGCTTGAAGCCTTGAGTGATCGCTATAGGCTCGCCGGTCACCGCCGTGTCAGGGTTGAAGTCGGCTTTCAGTATGTTCTTGCTACTAACCTCACTGACGTACACTGCGCGCCGCCCGTCGCGCGAAAAGCTTAGATGTTGGGCATAGGGTGATGGAGTCGTGATTGATTCCGGCGATTCCTTGACGATGCCTGTCTTCTCCTCAATCGCAACGCGCCAAAGGTTCATCTGACCGCCGCGGTCACTGGCAAAGTAGAGGTGCTTGCCGTCGGGCGACCACACAGGATTCCAGTCGAAAGCGACATCATCGGTTACGGCGACGGGCGTTCCGCCCGCTGCTGGGATCGTCCAGAGGTCGCGTTGCCCACCTTCCGCTTGCTCCAGTAGGCGATGCGCGCGCCCGTCGGCGACCATTGCGGTTGCGCCGCGTCGCCAATCGACTCGCCCGTAAGCTGCCGCTTTTCTCCCGTCGCGGCGTTGACGATCCAAATATCGCTCCGCTCCAGAGGGCGGTCGTTGGGGTCTTCGATATTGTGTGTTGAGCAGGCGATTTCGCGTCCGTCGGGTGACCACGCCGGGTGATAACAGAAGTTGGTTAGGCGCTTCACCGATTCGCCGGTAGCACCCATGAGGAAGATGCCACCGCGCTCTCTTTCGGAGCGAAAGGCGATCCGCTCCCATCGGGCGAGAAGGCGGGTTGCGTGTCGTCGGCGGTTGAGTCGGCCGTCAGGTTGCGAGGATTTTTCCCACCCACTCTCTGCACGTACAAATCCCAGTTGCCGGACGCCTTACTGGCATAGACGACTGACTTGCCGTCAGGCGACAGACTCGGAAACAACTCTGTTCCCGGCTGATCCGTTAGCTGCGCAAAGCTCCAGATTTCCGAGTCGCGTAATAGTCTCCCGGCGTGGCAAACGGCGCCAGGCGACGAAGATCACGGCCGCGACCACGAGCAGCGCCATCAGAGCGAGTGCGAATTTCAAAACGCGCGCACGGCCTGTCGCACGCGCTTCGCCGTTAGTGCGGCCGTGGATTCTCGGCGAAGTAGTGGGCGACGAATCCAACGCGCGTTGCCAGCGTTTCAGTTCTGAGCGCAAATCGGAAGCGGTTTGGTAGCGCAACTCGCGATCTTTTTCCAGGGCCCGGCCGATGATGCGCTCCAGTTCGGGAGACATGTCCGGGTTCGAGATGATTGGGGCCGGCGGATCGCGATTCAACAGGGCATCGAAAGTGGCGGCGACGGTTGGTCCCCTGAACGGGTGCGCCCCTGCCGTCAATTCATAAAGCACGATGCCCAGGCTGAAAATGTCTGTGCGGTGATCGACTTCCTGTCCGAGCGCCTGCTCCGGCGACATGTAGGCGACCGTTCCCATCACCGCGCCCGTGTGTGTCAATTGCGGATTAGTGATCGCCGATTGCGGATCTGACTGCGAGGATTGCGTCACTCCTTCGCTTTCTTCATTCCCCTTCCGAGATCCGCTATCCGCAATTCGGTAAGTTTCGCCAGCCCGAAGTCGAGAACCTTCGCGTAGCCGTCTGGCCGGACCATGATGTTTTCGGGTTTAACGTCGCGGTGAACGATCCCGGCGGCGTGCGCGGCCGAGAGCGCCTCAGCGACCTGAGCGATGACGTTTAGGGCATCTTTCATCACCGCGCGTTTGGGCGGCATGAAGTCGCGCAGTGTGTGGCCCTCGACTAACTCAGCGGCGATGAAGTAGACCCCGTCGATCTGTCCGATCTCGTAAATGGTGACGATGTTCGGATGATTGAGGGCGGAAGCCGCGCGGGCTTCGCGCTCGAAGCGACGGATGCGTTCCGCGTCATGCGTAAATTCCGACGGCAGAAGTTTGAGGGCCACGCGGCGACCCAGCCGCGTATCTTCCGCGAGATAAACTTCACCCATCCCGCCCATGCCGAGAGGAGCCAAAACACGGTAAGGACCGATCTCTCGTCCGAGAGCGGAGATAGCGTTCCCACTGGCGACGATGGCCTTTGCCGCCACTTCCATCGCCGGCACCTCGATAAAGTTTTCCGCGTGCTCGTGGGCCGCGAGCAGTGATTCTACTTCGCGACGCAAATCGTCGTCTCCGGCGCAGGCGTCGGCGAGAAAGCGAAGCGCGCTCCGGCGGCTCGCGTTCCAGCACCGCGTCGAAAAGCCGGTCGATTTCCTGCCACCGCTTAGGTTGCATCTTCTTTGTCAGTGCTCAATTCACGGTAGAGCCACGCTTTCGCCTTTGCCATTCGCGAAGCGCCGTCGCCGGCGAGATGCCGAGAAACTCCGCCGTCTCGTCCACACCCATGCCGCCGAAGAAACGGAGTTCTATGATCCGGGCTTTACGCGGATCGAGTTGCGCCAATTGAACGAGCGCCTCATCGAGCGCCACCAGATCGGTGTCTGGTTCGGCCGCGACCGACAAGCGCCTCCTCAAGCGAAACGTGACGCACCGAGTGGCCCTGCACTCGGGGCCGGCGGCGCGCGAAGTCTACGAGGATGCGCCGCATTAACTGCGCCGATACTCCGAAGAAGTGCGCGCGGCTCTCGAAGCGCGCGGTCTTCCAGTTGATCAGGCGGACGTAAGCTTCGTTAACGAGAGCGGAGGTTTGCAGCGTAGGCCGGGGCGCTCACGCTTCAGGTAATGCTTGGCTAGACGTCGCAGTTCGGTGTGAATGATGGGGACCAGTTGTTCGAGCGCAGCCTCGTCCCCATCACTCCAGGCTGCGAGTAGTCGCGTGACTTCTTGTGGCGAGGCTGCAGTCATTGCGGAAACTCCTCGGCCGGGCACTCCGCTTCGAGTAGCGCAAATCTACCACACCCTCGCGCCCAACCTTTACCCCCGATCCGTCTGCGACGGCCCCTGAAAAATATTTTAGGACCGGTGACGGCTTTTCCGCTCGATCTTCGCACTTGAGATAGGGAGGCCTTGAAGGCTCCTAACCGAGATAGGCGGACAGGCTGCAACGGTCAGCTCGCGGGCCCCGATGTTGACCTGTCCGCCCTGGAGAATCTGACCGAATTGAGAAAGAGGAAATATGAGTACAGCAAGTGAAACGGTAATGACGAAGAATCAAGGATATTCGTATGAAGCGTCGCTGGTTGCTTCGCAGAAGGTCAACTGGCGCATCGAAGACATCATCGGCGGTGACAAGCGGCTCGATTTTTCGAAGCCGTTTATGCCCGAATCCCTGGCGCGTGTGGAGTTGCTCGATTTTCTAAGCATGGATGAGAAGCGCACGCTGAATCAGATCCGGGGAACTCTTATCTCTGCATTTTCGGAGTGGTAGAGGAATTCATCCTGCCATTCCTGATGGATCATGCGCGTCCGCTGCTCCGCGGCGACGACTACCGCGTGCGGGCACTCCTGCAATTCGCCGGCGAAGAGGCCAAACACATTCACCTGTTCAAACGATTTCGCGAACAGTTCGACAACGGCTTCGGTACGAATTGCGCGGTGATTGGACCGCCAGAAGCTATCGGCCAGGCAGTTCTGGGTCACGATCCGATGGCGGTGGCGTTGGTAATCCTGCAAATCGAATGGATGACGCAGCGGCACTACCTCGAAAGCGTGAAGGACGATCAAGAGTTGGATCCGCTATTCAAGAGCCTGCTCAAACACCACTGGATGGAAGAGGCGCAGCACGCCCGACTCGATGTGTTGGTGGTCGAAGCGCTCGCTGAAGGCCGGAGCCGGCAAGGGATCGGAAAAGCGGTCGAGGAATACCTCGAGATCGGCGCGTTCATCGACGATGGATTGAAAGCGCAAACGCAATTCGATCTCGAAGCCTTTGAGCGCGCGACCGCTCGCAAGCTGACCGTGAGCGAACGCGAAAGGTTCGTGGCGGTACAAACACAGGCGAATCGTTGGACCTACCTCGGTTCGGGTATGACTCATCCGAATTTCCAGGCGACGTTGCAAGGCTTTGTTGCCGGAAGCAAAGAGAACGCGTTGAGCAAATCGCTCCGCTGTTTTGTTAACACTAAACACCTCTGCGAACGATTGCGAGGCGACATCACTGAAATACAACTGACCCATTGAACTGAAGGAGAAACGGTATGAAAGGCAGAACGGAAACAACATATGCAATCAAAGGGAGAGAATTAATGCGCTACTTCAAAGTAATCGCGCTTGTGCTTCTGCTCGCCGCGGTTGGGCTCGTCCCCTCATCTATTCCGACCACACGGGCAAGCGACAACAACAATTCGCTGGACTTGCCATCCCTCTCTGCGACAGCCTGCAGATCTCGGCGGAAAATGAATTAGCTTTTCGTGTGTACGCGCTCGGCGTGCAGGTCTACAGATGGGACGGCACCGCCTGGGTGTTCGTAGAACCAGCGGCGACGTTGTTCGCCAGCTCCCGCTATCAAGCGGGAAGTTGGCACTCACTACGTTGGCCCCACCTGGGAGAGTAACAGCGGCAGCAAAGTGGTCGCCGCGCGTGTTCCGGGTACAGGGTGCACTCCGGATTCGACCGCCATTCCCTGGTTGAAGCTCAAGACGGTGACGACCGAAGGCTGCCGGCATTTTCAGCCCGGTGACCTACATCCAGCGGGTGAATACAACGGGCGGTACACCTCCAACAACTCCCGGCTCATTCATCGGCGAGGTGAAAGAGGTGCCATACACAGCCGAGTATTACTTCTACCGCGCCGCGGATTAAGTCGTTGCGCGTACGAGTGGCGTAGGCGATACGGGATACGCAGGAGTGACTGCGTATCCCGTATCCAGTTCGAAGAACATGACCTGGACAAATTCAGGTAGCGAACGAATGAAAATAGCCCAGCGCGACTTCATCGCTGGGATTGGCAGCGGTCCTGCCAACCTGCGGAGCAGGTGATAGCGTAAAGCCTGGGGTGGAGCGAAGCGAAACCCCAGGATCTCAACACAAAAAACTGCAGAGCCCGCGAAGCGGTCGATAGTGGTCGCGATTACGAAAATATCATTCGTTGGCGATTCGACTGTCGACCGCTCCGCGGGCTTCCGGATATTTTCCACCACGGTTCCTGCGGTTCCGCTACGCTCCACCCCAGGCTTTACGCTTTCGCCTGCTCCGCAGGCTGGGGTTGGATTTGTCCCTGAAGCTTGATCAATTCAATGCCTTTCAATCACGGCAAAGGGTTTGTCCAACTCTGCCACCCGCCGCAATACGGCGGACCGGACTACATCCTTAAAAGAGGCTCCGGTTGTGAGGGTGAAGGTGATCGAATGTATCCGACTGTCATGAACTGGAACCGTGTACTCATCGATGCTGACCATTTTCACGTCGTATGCAGTCAACCTAAAGGGAAGTTGGCCCTTCTCGAAAAGTTCGTCAAGCGTCTCCTGCATTTTCAGGATCAGAAAGTCCTCAAAAATTACTTCCTGTAGTTTCACTGTGGCCGCTTTGTCGGAACCGTGAGGACCGCTACCCTCCAGGCGGGAAACGTCGTCGAGGTTTGCTTTGCTTGCGCGCTACTTAGAGCCGCAAATCCGTCAAGGCTTTCATCGATAGCCATCCGCGAGGGTGAGTCAAATGTCGGTGTTTGTATGTTCATAATACAAAGCATAGAGACTCAGACTACTCGCAAGGTTGCGCTCGCGTTGCATCCTGGTTCTTGACTCAATTCAGCTCATCCAAACAACTGATAGCCAAAAGGGACAGTACGGCCCGCGTGATCTTTTCGCTGCCGAATGCCAGTCGTTACGCCGACGCTTCCGGAATTATTGGGTGAAGTCTGACTGCCGTTTGCTGAGAAGCTCGAGCGAACACGTTTGAATCGTTGTCCGGTCAATCTCGCTTTGGGTACCCAGTTTCAGCAAGGCCTATCGCCATTCAAAAGCGTGTGGCATTCGGAGCAAACTAACTCTTCCCACAGGAAAATAGCGTGTTATTATTAGCGCGAAATCCCCAACAGCTCTGATTGAAACTGGCAAACCTCGGCGATCTTGAAATGATCGTTTTGGGAGGGAGGCAACTATGTTAGCGAACCATCGTTTGCGGCTCCCAGTTAGTCCTGTTGATGCTAGTCGTGTGCGTGACTTGTATAGCTTTATCAATACGAGCGGACATCGAGCGTCGAGACACGATCTCAATTAACCCTAAACTCGCCGATGGTTTGGCAGCGTGGGAACAAGTCTATTCAGTTCTGACTTCGCCGCGCTGCATCAACTGTCACACGGCAACAAATTATCCGCAGCAAGGCGATGACCGCCATCGCCATTTCGCCAATGTAATCCGCGGTCCAGCACGGCGAAGGCGTTCCCGCCTTGAATTGTGTGGGATGCCATCAGGCAGCTAACGCCGACAGCACTGGAGTGCCCGGCGGACCCGATTGGCATTTGGCGCCGTTGTCGATGCGATGGCAGGACACTAACGATCGTCCATTGTCGAGTGCAGCTGTGTGCCGGGCTGTGACCGATCGATCGAGAAATGAAAATATGGACGGGCGTGCCCTGCTGAAGCACCACGAAGAAGCGGCATTAGTACTTTGGGCGTGGAATCCGGGCCGCCGGCCTGACGGAACGCATGAGAACACTTGCCTCCGCTGACGCATGACGCAGTTTGTCGCCGCAACTCGTACCTGGGTTGACGCCGGCACCCCATGCCCGCGGGCAAGATAGGAGACGAGCCATGGCAACTTATCAACTCAACGTAAATGGCCAGTCCAAACAGGTGAATGTGGATCCATCAACGCCGCTGCTGTGGGTCTTACGCGAAGAACTGAAAATGACAGGTACGAAATATGGTTGCGGTATCAGTGCCTGCGGCGCGTGCACAGTGCACCTTGCCGGCATCGCGCACTCGCTCGTGTGTGGTTCCGGTTTCGCTGGTTGGTGACCGGAAGATAACTACGATTGAAGGCGTTGCGCAGGATCCGAGTGGGTCGCGTGGTGCAGGAGCGCCTGGGTCGAAAAAGATGTGGTCCAGTGCGGTTACTGTCAGAGTGGACAAATCATGAGCGCGGTCGCACTGCTGAAAGCGACGCCGAAACCGACGGACGACGAACATTGAAGAATCGATGGGCGGCAATCTTTGCCGTTGCGCGACCTACGTGCGAATTCGTGAGGCCATCAAGAGCGCGGCGGAACGATTTGAAAGATGGCACGGGCGTGCGGCCGTGAAGTCACGCGCTAGATGCGTCTCCGTATCCCGCAAGGTGCGTTAAAGGAGATCAAGCAAATGCGAGCAGCACTCAAGCGTGAAAATGATCTGAATCTGAACCGGCGCAGCTTTCTGCGTGCATCTACCGTTGCGGCTGGGCGGTTTGTTGGTTTCGCTGTATCTCGATTTTCCCGCATTCGCGCAGGAAGGAACGACAGGCGCCGCCGCCGAAGGTCTATCCGCCGGATGCGTTCGTACACATCAGACCTGATGGCAAGATTCTGATCACTGTAAACCGTCTTGAGTTTGGTCAGGAGTGCAAACTTCTCTGCCGATGATCCTGGCTGATGAACTGGATGCGGACTGGTCGCAGGTGGTGGCTGAACTCGCGCCGCCGGCGGACGTCTACAAGGATCCGGTTTTCGGCATTCAGATGGTGGGCGGTTCCGGCTCGATCGCGCATTCATTTCCAGCAGTACCGTGAGCTGGGAGCGAAGACGCGCGCGATGTTAGTTGCGGCCGCGGCGGATCGTTGGAACGTCTCGGCCGATCAGTGCCGCACCGAAAACAGTGTCGTGTATGGTCCAGGTGGAAAGTCGGCACGCTATGCCGAACTCGCTAATCACGCGGCGCGCCAGCCGGTGCCGGAGAAAGTACGCCTGAAGAATCCTTCGAGTTTCGCCTGATCGGCAAGAAGGTGCCGAGGCTGGATAGTCGTGCCAAGTGTGATGGCTCGCAGAAGTTCGGACTTGATCTCGATCTTCCCGGAATGAAGATCGCAGTTGTCGGCCCATCCGCCGGTGTTCGGCGGACGCGTGAAGAGCATCGATGACAAAGAAGCTCGCGGCATCTGCCGGAGTGCGTGACGTGTTCGAGATTCCGCTGGTGAAAGGAAGTGGCGTGGCAGTTGTCGCTGACAGGTTCTGGACAGCAAAGCAGGCCCGCGACCGTTTGAAGATCGATTGGGACTTGTCCGGAATTGAACTCGCGGACACCTCGCAGTTGTGGACCAGATACAAGGAGCTCGCGCGCACGCCGGGCAACGTTGCCGTCGCGCGCGGTAATGATAAGGCGATAGATAGCATCCCTGCGGCCGAACGAATTGTTGCCGAGTATGAATTCCTTATCTGGCCCATACGCCGATGGAGCCGCTGAACGCCACGGTCCGCTTTGACGGCAACAGCGGCGGAGGCGTGGGTTCCTTCGCAGTTTCAGACGATGGACCAGATGGCGATTGCCGAAGTCCTCGGACTAAAGCCGGAGCAGGTCACTTTCCATACCGAATTTGCCGGCGGCGGTTTCGGCCGCCGCGCAACGATCGATGCACACGTGCCGCGCGAAGCGGCGCTGATCGCCAAGCGTCTGCGCGGCACTCCGGTAAAGCTCGTCTGGACGCGCGAGGATGATGTGCGCGGTGGTTACTATCGTCCGATGCACGCGCATCGCGTCGAGATCGGTATCGGCGCGGACGGAATGCCGGCCGCCTGGCGTCACGTGATCGTCGGACAATCGCTGGTTGCCGGGACTCCGTTTGCCGCGATGATGATTAAGAACGGCGTCGACGAAACCACTGTCGAAGGTACTGTCGGACACCAGCTACAACATTCCGAACTTTCATCGTCTCGGCCCACCATCCAACCGTGAACGTGCCGGTGCTTTGGTGGCGTTCAGTCGGCACACACGCACAACGCTTTCGTCATGGAGACGCTGATCGATGAGTTGGCGACGCGAGCGCAAAATGGATCCGATTGCTTATCGTCGCAAGCTCTTGAAACCTGAAGCAAAGAAACTGCGCGCCGCGCTCGACCTGCTGGATCAGCAGAGCGCCGCCTGGCGAAAGAACTCTGCCGAAAGGACATGCTGTCGGTATTTCATGTCATGAGTGCTTTTGGGACCGCCGTAGCCTGCGCCGTTGACGTCTCGATTGAAAACAAACGTCCGAAGATTCATCGAGCGACCGTTGCGCTTGATTGTGGCCTGGCCGTCAACCCGCTGACGATCGAAAGCCAATTCCAGGGAGGATTGGGTTTCGGTGTCACGCAACTGATGGCGCAGGGCGCGATTACCTTCAAAGATGGTCACGTGGAACAACGAAACTTCGACGGTTACACGCCACCTACATTGTCGATGCACCGGTCACGGTCGACGTGCATATTGTTCCCAGCAGCGAACCGCCCACCGGCTGCGGTGAGCCTCCCGTTCCTGTGATCTCACCGGCAGTAGTTAACGCACTGGCCAGACTGACCGGGAGACGGCATCGCAGTCTGCCATTGACCGCGGCGTGATGTTTCTTTAGATCGGCTTTTGCGCACAACGGCGGCGATCTGATAGGCTCTCAACAAAACTTCTCGTTATTCCATCACATATCTCCGTGCAAATTTTCCAGGTGAAAAAATGGGCGGGTTGTGTTATTCCTCTGCCGCCAGGTTTCGCTTATTGATAAAACGCCTGCGCGCCGACCAGCAGCCCGAAGACAACATTGCAACCAGAAACCATCGAGTACCCTCCGGTCAGTCCCTGATCTGTCGGGCGGTTGGACCAGACTCTTGCGCGTCTTCGGGCCCGGGCAATCATCGCCTCGGTGACGGTCGGCACCGGGAGACCATCTTTGCGCCGCGCGTCGGCGCTGTATTCGGCTACGCGATGCTCTGGGTGGTTCTCGCCGCGGTCGTTTTCAAGGCCGTGCAGGTTTACGCCGGCGCCAGATACATCGTGCTGACCGGCGAGCATCCGTTGCGGGCCTGGTCGCGGATCCCAGGGCCGCGCGCGTGGGTCGCCAAGCTCCTGGGCGTCGTTTCAGTCATGCGCTTTCCCGATGTGGGCCGCTGCTCTGTCGGACGCTCTCGGAAGCCTCTGCATCTGGATTACGGGTATCGGGAGAGAGTCGAGTTGGGGACGGCCACTCTGGGGCACCGCAATCATTCTCACGGCGACGACGTTGAGTCTGATTCAGACTTACAACATCGTCGAGCGCATCTCGACTTTGATTCTTGGTCTGAAGATGGGCCTCATCCTGCTGGCAATCCTGCTGGTTAAGCCCGACTGGGCGGCCGCGCTCTGGGGCATGTTCGTGCCGCATATCCCGCCTTATGAGCCGTGGGTAACTACGAAATACCCTGACTTCATGGGACGGACAGTTTTTCTTGAGATGGCCGTGCTGATGGGAGCAGTCGGCGGTGGCGTGCAGGATTATCTTGGATATGTCGGTTTCCTTCGTGAGAAGAACTGGGGAGCATCAGGGCGAGGCAAGCGAAGGTGCAGGCAAACTCAAGTCACGAACCAGGCGTGGTTGCGCGCGGTCTGCGCTGGCTGCGAGCGCCGGCGCTCGATGCGACGATTTCATTCGGCAGTGTTTTACTGATAACGACATGTTTCATGATTCTTGGCGCGGCGGTGCTGCATCCGCTCGCGGCTGGTGCCGACCGACGCCGATCTTTATAGCCAGCAGTCTCAGTTCCTCGGTCTCATTCATCCACAGATTGATCAGCGTCTATAAAGCGGGCGTGTTTTTCGCCATCTTCGGCGCGATCTACGGCATGTTACCCGTGTACGCGCGCACTACTTACGAGATATCGATAGCCATCTGGCCCAAACGTAGCTGGGATTTTGACAGATTGCGTTTGCGAGTCATCCTTTACACCGCTGGCGGGTGGGCTGCTTTGCTGCTCTGGACGGGCTTCAAGACTGTTGTTCTCGCCGGCATCGTGGCGCCTTTCGCTGGGATCCTGGGGTGCGGGCTGTGGTGTCTGGCGATGATCTGGGTCGAGTGGAAGCAGTTGCCGGCTGTGTACCGAATGAGCAAATGGCTATTAGCTCGTGACCGTCATCGCAGGGATCACGATGACGGCGGTTGGATGTTACGTGACGGTGCTCACGTGGTGGCGCTAAAGGTGTGGATCCAGCGCAGAATCGAGCCCGCTACCGCGGGCTAACTTCGACTTCGTAGGAGAATGCTTGGCTATCAAACCGGTCACTAGACGTAACGCAATCATTGTTGTTGGTGTCGCAGGTCTTTTGACCGTGCTCTTTCAGTTGGCACTGTCAGTGCGGCAGGAGTCTCAGACCTGGGATGAGGGCGATCATATCTTTGCCGGATACCGGTCATGGACCAACGCGGATTTTGGACTAAACCCGGAACATCCCCACTCGTCAAACTCGTCGCCACAGTGCCACTGCTTGGCTTGTCGCTACAAACCCCGAAATTGCAGAACCGCGAGTTTAAGACAGAAGCATTTGTGGACGGTAGGGATTTCCTTTACCAAAACGACGCCGGACATGATCCTGTTTCGTACGCGGATGGCGGCGGCAGTCTTTACGTTGTTGTTGGCATTGCTCGTATTCCTGGCAACCAAAGAAATGTTCGGGACAGGCGCCGCCTTCATTGCCCTGACTTTACTTGTTTTTGAACCTAATGTGCTGGCGCATGGAGCTGTGGTCACTACTGATGTGGGACTGTCGTGTTTCATGTTCGCGACCGTTTATGCCTTCTATCGTTATGTGAAAGCTCCGTCAGTGGCGCGGCTGATCATAGTCGGCGTAGTCGCAGGCCTGGCGCTCGCTGCCAAACATACCGGTCTGCTCGTGTTTCCGATGCTGATGCTTCTGGCCCTTTGTGAGGTGGTGCGCAATGGCAAAGGCAAAGGTTGGAGCAAGGGAGCAATTGCGAAAACTGCAAGGCCCGCGGGCAGGTTAGCTGTTGCTCTAATCATCACAGGCCTTATTGCTGTTCTAGTGTTATGGGCTTTTTATGGATTCCGGTATGGTGCGCGTCCTGCAGGACTGCAAATGAATCCATCGTTAGCTGACTACACTCAGCAACTGAAACCACGCGAAGCTAAAGCAGTCTTGACGCTGGCCCGTTGGCACCTGCTCCCGGAATCATATTTGTACGGCTTGACGGACGTGCGCTGGGTCGCGGACTCAATGCAGACCTACATCCTGGGCAAGGTCTATCCCCATGGTGTGTGGTTCTACTTTCCCGTAGCGTTCGCGATAAAGTCCACACTCGCATTTCTCATCTTGCTGCTGCTGGCCATTGGCGCAATGGCCACACGGAAGTTGAACCAGTGGCGAGAGATTCTATTTCTCACTATACCTCCGGCCTTGTTCCTGGCAGTGTCGATGAGTTCAGGGTTGAACATCGGAGTTCGCCATATCCTGCCACTGTATGTGTTTTTGTCAGTGCTCATCGGAGGCGCCGCGATCGCGTTGGTTCGGAGCAATAGACGTTGGACGTATGCAATCGCGTTACTGCTTCTTTTTCATGCGGTCTCTTCGCTGCGAGTGTTTCCCTCCTACCTCGCTTATGCCAATGAATTGTGGGGAGGACCAGCGAACACCTACAAATATCTAAGCGACTCGAATACGGATTGGGCCCAGCAACTCAAAGCGACGAAGCAGTATTTGGATAAACGCGGGGTGAAGGACTGCTGGATTGCTTACTTCGCTCAAGGTCTGGTAGATCCCGCTTACTATGGAATCCCCTGCAAGCCTCTGCGCACTGTGCTGACGCCCTGGCTGCAAACTCCACTTGAAGCTCCAGCGACAATTGATGGGCCGGTCTTAATTAGCGCCGGCACACTTTCGGGATTTGAAATCGGACCTGGTCCGCTGAACCCTTATGATCAATTTCAGAAGCTTCAACCAACGGCGGTAATCGAATACGGCATTTTTGTTTTGACGGGCACTTCAGTATCCCGTTGGCTTCGGCATTAGCCCACGAGCAACGTGCCAGGAATTCCTCGCGGCGAATCAAATAGATCAGGCACGCGAGGAAGCGGAAGCGGCGCGATAGCTGTCTATCCCGATTGTGTGCCGTCTCAGGTCCTGCTCGGCGATATGATGATGATCATGAAAACGACCAGTCGAGGCTCGCGCCGCATACGACAAAGCTCTGACGCTGGCTGCAGACGTGGAGCCGGAATTCCAGCTCAGTGGATTCCCGCGCTCAAGGAAAAATTGGCCACGGTAGCAAACGCGCGCAATCCGACTCCAGCCCGCGGTAGCGGGCGATAGCATCAAGCCTGGGTGGAGCGCAGCGGAACCCAGGATTCCGATTCGAAGAATATCCGAAGCCCGCGGAGCGGCCGACAGTCTAATCGTCACGATTGACGTTAAGTAATCGAACCGCTTTCGGCCGCTTCGCAGGCTCTGCAAGTTTTGGTGTTGACGATCCTGGGGTTTCGCTGCGCTTCACCCCAGGCTTTATGCCAACGTCCGCTCCGCGGACTGACGGGTTACGGTCGTCCGCTATCGCGGCCTAACCAGGATTTCGCACCCCAAAGGAAAACCCTATGCAAAGACTTTGTTCAATCACTGCCTTGATTCTCTTCACATTGTTTTGTGCTTCCGCGCAGGCGCCCGCGCCTACCGTCCGGTCATCGGGCGAGATCGAGCGCAAGGTTGACTCCTATCCTTAGCCAGATGACGCTCGAGGAAAAGCTTGCCCTGCTCGGAGGCGTCGACGGCTTTTTCATTCGCGACGTTCCGCGTCTTAACCTGCCGCGATTGAAGATGGCTGACGGACCCGTCGGCGTCCGCAACTTTGGACCAGCTACTGCGTTTGCCGGAGGCGTTACGCTGACTGCTACCTGGAATCCGGCGCTGGCCGAGCTTGTCGGGACCGAGCTCGGACGTGACTCGTCGGGCCAAGGGCGTACACTTCCTCCTGGCGCCCGGGGTCAACATCAACCGTGCTCCGATGAACGGTCGAAACTTTGAGTACTTCGGCGAAGATCCCTTCCTCGCCTCGCGCATTGCGGTCGGTTACATCAAAGGCGTACAGAGCCAGGGCGTGAGCGCCACGATCAAACATTTCCTGGGAAACAATTCTGAGTTCGATCGCCACAACACGGACTCAATCATTGACGAGCGCACCCTGCGCGAGATCTCACCTGCCCGTCTTCGAGGCCGCCGTGAAGGAAGCCCACGTTGGGGCGATCATGGACTCATACAACCTGACCAACGGCCAGCACATGTCGCAGAACAAGTACCTGCTCACCGATGTGGTGAAGAAGGAATGGGGCTTCGACGGCCTGATCATGTCCGACTGGTCCGGGACCTATGACGGTGTCGAGGCAGCAAACGCCGGTCAGGATCTCGAAATGCCTTCGGGCCTGCATATGAACCAGGAGACCCTCAAGCCCGCGATTGAACAGGGCAAAGTTTCCGCTCGCCACTATTGACGACAAAGTGCGTCGCATCCTAAGAACGGCCGATGCGCTTTGGCTGGCTCGACCGCGATCAGACCGGACTGTCTATTCCCCGGTATAACCCGCAGGGCCGCCAGGTGGCGCTCAACGCCGCGCGTGAGGGCATCACGCTGCTGAAGAACGACGGTGGTCTGTTGCCGCTGAATAAGAGCAAAATCAAATCCATCCTGATTATTGGCCCAGACGCCTTCCCGGCAGTTCCCGTTGGCGGCGGCAGCGCCGAAGTGCAGCCATTCGCGGCCATCAGTTATCTGGAGGGCCTGGCAAACTATGCAGGCAATCATCCGGGCAATCCGTTTCAGGTGTATTACGATCGCGGCGTGCTCTCCTACAGCGATTTGGCCAACGCGACCAATTTCACTGACGTCTCAGACTGACGGGAAACCGGGACTGAGAGCGGAATACTTTGACAACCTAGACCTGAAAGGGACTCCAGTGATAACCCGCACCGAACAGCACGTTGACTTCGGGACCGCGGCGCGCTTGCTGTTTCCGAGCAGACGCTTTCGTCACGTTGGACTGGTTATTACTCCCCGCAAGCATTCCGGCTCCTACGACATCTTCGTGCAAACGACGAGAGAAGTCGGCGGCTCTTATCGTCTTTACGTTGACGACAAACTCGTTCTGGACAATTGGACCACACTTACCGCGCTCGTCTGACTATCGCACGCTTCGCCTCGAGCCCGGGGCCCACAAGATTGTTCTTGAGCAACACGGACGGTGCCGTTTAGACGGGCTGTGCGCCTCAGGATGGGAATTGTCCGCGCTGGACAATTTGTTAGCGACAACGCCAAGAAACTTGCCGCGAGCGCCGACGTGGTGGTGGTGGCTGCAGGTTTCGACTGCCGAGACGGAAGCCGAAAGCGCGGATCGGACTTTTCGCCTGCCGCTGGGACAAGACGAGTTGATTCAGGAAATGGCCGCGGCCAACAAGAACACGATCGTTGTCATGACGTCGGGCGGCAGCGTGGATATGAACGCCTGGCTTGACCGCGTTCCGGCGCTGGTCCAGGCGTGGTATCCGGGACAGGAAGGCGGCACGGCGCTGGCCGAAATTCTGTTCGGTGATGTGAATCCCTCCGGCAGGCTGCCGGTCACCTTCGAGCGCCGCTGGGAAGATAACCCGGTCCACGACAGCTACTATCCTGAGGCGGGCACGAAGCGCGTCGTCTATAAAGAAGGAGTATTCGTTGGTTATCGTGGTTACGAGCAGAATAGCACGAAGCCACTGTTTCCATTCGGGTTTGGACTGTCATACACAACCTTCGCTTATTCAGCAACCTGTCTATTAAGCCTGTGCCGAATAGCGAATCAGGTCCGCGCTATGAGGTTTCGTTCGACGTTAAGAACACTGGGACACGCGAAGGCGCCGACGTGGCCCAGGTGTATGTTGGCGACCACGCAAACGAAAGTTCCGCGGCCGGCGAAGGAGTTGAAAGGATTTTTCAAAGTGAGCCTTCGTCCCGGCGAGACACAGGAAGGTATCGGTCATGCTCGACAGCCGCGCGCTGTCCTATTATGACGTCAACGCAAAACAATGGCGCGCGGAGCCCGGGCGAGTTTCAACGTGCTCGTTGGCCGCTCGTCCGAGCAGATTGAACTGCGTGGCAAGCTGACGCCAAAGCGTCGGCGGGTGGAACCAGCGAGGTGAGTCGTCTGAGAGAAGTAAGTATCGAGGCCCGGTGCATGCGGTGAGCATCCTGGTCGCTGGAGGGTCCTGAGCGCTGCAATCCTGCCCTCGCCGCAGCGCGGAAGTGTTTATAGAACACGTTACTGAATATGAACTTCCTCGCTCCAGAGAAACGAAATGTGCTTTTCGGCTACCAACGTCTCCCGCTCCTACCCTGGGCTTGGAAGCGGAGTCCGGTCGTCGTGGTCTATATACATTTGGTCCCGCTGGGACCGAAAACCACCGACGACCCACTCGTTCTTGCAACCTTTTCGATGCTTCGTCAGTAAAATCCGTTAGTGATTTTCATTCACGATTTTGGCCGATCCCTCTTCCCGTTATTTTCTCACCCAAAATTGTGCTTTGGCTAAGTTGTCCCCAACGCACAGAACGCCACAGTCAAAACGGTCGAGAATTGAAGGCTTCGAAAATAATCCTGCGTCGAAGGCTGCTTTAGGTAGAGCTGTGCTAAGGAGAGGAGTCCTGATGAAGAAGCTGTGGCTGATCTTTATCGCAATCTTTCGTATTTTCGTTTGCGATATTAGGCTGGGTCGGCACGGAGATTTTCGCCAGGCGCCGCCGATTCCTCGCGAAGTCGTGACGACTGATGGCCAGAGTTCTGATTGGCCGCGGAAGAAATCTCCAATGGGCAAAATGTCTGGCAGGCAATGGGCGGAATGGAGAGCGGCTCGATTTGGGGGCATGGCTCTTACGTCGCGCCCGACTGGTCGGCGGATTATCTGCATCGCGAAGCACTCTTCATCCTGAACGAATGGTCGCAAGAAGGATTTTTCAAACGACTACGACAATCTGACTTCTGAACAAAAAGCGGTCCTGCGTCAGCGTCTTCAGGACACGATACGCAAAAACAACTATGACGAAGCAAGCGGCCGGCTGACCATCGAACCGGTTCGCGCCCGCGCCTTTGAAGACAATCTCAAGCACTACACTGACGATTTTCACCAACGGCAGGACCGCCTACGCCGTGCAACGCAACGCGCAAGCAGACCCCGCGAAACTTCGCCAGTTGAATTCCTTTTTCTTTTGGACTTCGTGGGCCTCGGCGACCAATCGCCCAAACAACACAATTTCCTACACCAGTAATTTTCCGTCCGAACCGCTGGTCGGCAACGTTCCGACCAGCAGCGCCATTGTCTGGACAGGCGTCAGCGTGATCATGCTGTTGGCGGGCATCGGCTGGTTGGTTTGGTATTACGCCTCGCGCGAAACGGAAATGGTTTCGGACGATGTGCCGGATGGTGATCCGCTAATCGGCGCCCAAATTTCGCCTTCGCAAAAAGCGACTGTCAAATACTTTCTCGTCGTCACGCTGCTGTTCCTTTTGCAAATCGCAATGGGAATGCTGACGGCACACTACGGCGTGGAGGGCGGGGGCTTTTTCGGAATTCCGCTGGCCGATTATCTGCCGTATGTAGTCACGCGCACCTGGCATACACAGCTCGGGATTTTCTGGATTGCGACGGCGTGGCTGGCCGCCGGACTTTTCATCGCGCCGTTTCATCTGCGGCTACGAACCGAAGCATCAAAAGTTGGGCGTGGATGTGCTTTTCGGCGCGTTGCTGATCGTTGTCTTGGGTTCGATGGCTGGGCAATGGCTGTCGGTCATGCACAAGCTGCCTGGCAGTTTGTGGTTTTGGTTCGGACACCAAGGCTATGAATACGTTGACTTAGGCAGAGTCTGGCAAGCGGCACTTTTTGTTGGCTTGCTCTTGTGGCTCTTCCTGATTGCGCGGACTGCGATTCCAGCGCTCAGAAAAAGGGCACATCGAAGATCTCTGATAACTCTCTATTTTCTGTCGACGACCGGAATCGCGTTGTTCTACAGTCCGGGACTCTTTTGGGGAATGCGCTCGCACCTTTCCGTCGTCGAGTATTGGCGCTGGTGGGTTGTGCATCTGTGGGTCGAAGGGTATTTCGAGGTCTTTGCGACGGTGGTCATCGCGTTCTTGTTCGCCAAGCTGCGCGTCATTCGTGCCGAAGCGCCGCGCAGGCAGCTCTGCTCTCAGGCGCGATCTATCTCAGCGGCGGCATCATCGGCACGCTTCATCACCTGTATTTTGCCGGGACGCCCACCGTGGCGATCGCCTTCGGCTCGGTGTTTAGTGCGCTTGAGATCGTCCCACTGCTTCTGGTAGGACACGAAGCGGTGGCCAACATTCGCCGTTCAAAGCAAAGCCATGGCTGAAGCAATACAAGTGGGTCGTCTATTTCTTTGTCGCGGTTGCGTTCTGGAATTTGGTGGGTGCGGGAATTTTCGGATTCATGATCAATCCGCCGATCGCGCTTTACTACATGCAGGGCTTGAACACGACGGCGGTGCACGCGCACGGTGCGCTTTACGGTGTCTACGGCACGCTCGGACTGGGACTGATGCTGTTTTGCCTGCGGGCGATGAAGCCGGAGCTCAAGTGGAAAGAACGACCGATTTGGTTGTGCGTTCTGGGCGATCAATATCGGTTTGATGTTGGAAATCGTCTTGAGCCTCCTGCCGGTTGGTTTGATGCAAACGTATCAATCGGTTTCAGTCGGCTACTGGTCGGCGCGGAGTTCCGAATTCATGCAGACCGACTCTGATGCAGACTCTGCGCTGGCTGCGAATGATCGGGGACTCGATCTTTGCTCTTGGGGCGCTTTCGTTTGTTTATTTCGCACTTCGACTTAACGTGGCAACGTCCTGGAAAGCCGGTGACCATTCAGCCGCCCCGGCATCGTTTCCAACACGTTCCGGCGGAAGAAGTCATTTAGGGTAATCATGGAACATTCCAGAACGTTCGAGCGCCCCGGCGAAGGGTTGAAGACTGAGAAGATGCCGGGCCACTGGGTGCTGGCCCGGCTCGGCAAGCGCGTCCTGCGTCCCGGTGGCATGGAATTGACGCGGCCGCATGCTCAAACTCCTTGCCATTAGGCCCTCCAGATGAAGTGGTAGAGTTTGCGCCTGGCATGGGCACGACCGCACGTCTGACGCTCGCGCTTCGCGCCGTCATCGTACACGGCTGTCGAGCGTGACGAGGCAGCGGCGAAGATCGTCGACAGTTATCTGGCGGGAGCCAAACAGAAATGTGTGGTTGGGAAGTGCCTCCGAAACCGGACTAGCTGCGGAGTCTGCAACGGTCGTCTATGGCGAGGCGATGCTCACGATGCAGACCGAAGATGTGAAACGGAGCATTGTTCGCGAAGCCCATCGCCTGTTAAAGCACGGCGGACGCTACGGGATTCACGAGATGTGTCTCAGTGCATGAAGGCTTGAACGACAGACGCGAGGCACGAGGTCGAGCGATCGCTCACGGGTGTCGTGCATCACGGCGTGAGGCCGCTGACTGTCGCGGAGTGGCGGCAGCTGCTCGAGTCCGAGGGCTTCGAAGTTAAGGCTACTGAGACGAGCGTCAATGAGTTTGCTGGAGCCGTGGCGACTCGTCAAAGACGAGGGACGTTATGGGTGCGATACGGTTCGCACTGAATGTGCTCAGAGACGGCGAGGCGCGGCGCAGGGTATTCGAGATGAGGAGAACTTTCAGGCGCAATCGCAAGCTCCTCGGTGCGGTCGCGCTCCTGGCAATCAAGCAGTGAGCAACTTTATCATCAGTTTTAAGTTATAGAGAATAGATATGAGCGGCAACGAGCAGATACAGACATTGAGCGCGGAGGTGAAACCGCTCATTGAACTAATGCAATACCAGGACGGCGCAATCGTGAGCCGCGTGTTGCTCAAGAACAAGGGCGGCACCGTCACGCTTTTCGCCTTTGACCAGGGTGAAGGCTTGAGCGAGCACACCGCTCCCTTCGAGGCGCTCGTCTTTGTGGTGGACGGCGAGGCAGAGGTGGAGATTGCCGGGAAAGCCTACGGCGTGAGAACAGGCGAGACGATCACTCTTCCGGCAAACATTCCGCACGCGGTGAGGGCGCGCGACCAGGTTCAAGATGCTGCTAACCATGATCCGAGAGAGCAAAGCCTGAGTTATAGCCCGCCCTGATCTCGTCCACAATGAATCCTGGACAGTAAAAAAGATTAGCATCATACGACGTGCTGCATTCAAAATGATGGTTCAGGCGATCGTAGACTTGATGACGCGGACCGCCCGAAGCTAGGATGCTCCGCTTGGAAATCTCTGAAGGCTAAAAACGAAGCGATTGAAAAGTTCGACTTAGGGGACAGCACACACCGAGCGCCTGCATATGCGAACTATTCGTTGGGGCATAATTGGTTGCGGTGACGTAACTCGAAGTCAAGAGCGGCCCTGGGTTTCAGAAAGCTAACCACTCCTCTCTGTTGGCAGTGATGCGCCGCAATGGAAAGCTTGCCAGGGACTACGCCGAACGTCATGAAGTCTCCACGCTGGTATGACGACGCGACCAAATTGATTCAAGATCCTGACGTCGACGCTGTTTACGTTGCCACTACCACCTTCTTCTCACAAACAGTACACCTTGATGAGCGCTGAGGCCGGAAAACCGGTTTACGTCGAGAAGCCGATGGCGCTGAATTTTGCCGAATGCCAGGAGATGATCGCAGCGTGTCAGATCGCCGGCGTGCCGCTGTTTGTTGCTTACTATCGTCGAGCGCTGCCGCGTTTCCTAAAGATCAAAGAACTGGTTGACTCGGGTGCAATTGGCGAGGTGCGCTTCGTTAGCGTCAGTCTTTATCAACCGCCAGCTAAGGAGAATTTGAATTCCGTGTCTCCTCCCTGGAGAGTAGTTCCGGATATATCGGGTGGCGGGCTCTTCGTAGATCTGGCTCCCCATACGCTGGACTTTTTAGACTTTGTTTTCCCGGGCCAATCGCTTCGGTCAAGGGCTACACTGCGAATCAAGACGGACGGTATGGAAGCCGAGGATATTGTTACGGGAACGTTTCAGTTTGAGTCTGGCGTGCAAGGCGTCGGCGCGTGGTGTTTTACTACCGCGAGCAAGAGTGATTTGACCCGGAATCGTCGGGAGCAAAGGTGAGATTTCATTTTCCACTTTTGATCCGTTACCGATCTTACTCCAGAATGCAACGGGAGTAACCGAGTTCACAATCCCTTATCCGCAGCATATCGAGCAACCAATGATCCAGACGGTTGTGGATGAGTTAAATGGGTGTGGCCTGTGTCCCAGCACCGGTGAAACTGCGGCGCGCACTTCCTGGGTTGTGGATCAGATGCTGTCGCCTGCTACCGCGGGCTAACTTGATTTCGGCGTTTTTCTTAAAAGGAGCATTGTTGGAATACATGACAGACGCAAAACGCATCGGCGTGTTGACTGGCGGCGGTGATGCGCCCGGCCTTAACCCTGGCGATCAAGGGTTTGGTTTATCGCGCTTTGGAACGCGGAATTGAAACAGTCGGGCTCAGCGATGGCTGGCTAAGTTTACTGAACCCTCCGTTCGATGTAATCCCGCTTGAACGCGCCAGCGTAAGACGCTGGGATCGCGATGGCGGAACCAACCTGGGCTCGTCGCGGACGAATCCTTTCCAGACACCTGACGAGCAGGGTGAGCGGATCGACAAGTCGGCTGAAGTGATCGCTAACATCGAGAAACTCGGACTTGATGCCATCGTAGCTTGTGGCGGCGAAGACACGCTCGGAGTTGCCGCACGTCTTTCGGAAAAGGAGTGCCTATAGTAGGTATTCCAAAAACGATCGACAAAGATCTGGCAGGAACAGATTACACGCTGGGCTTCGACTCTGCGTTGAGGAACGTCACAGAGGGTTATTGAACGTTCGCGAACGCCCGCCGGCTCTCACGGCTGGGTCCAGGTGATCGAAGTCATGGGCCGTCATTCGGGACACCTCGCCCTTTGGTCGGGGGTTGCGGGTCAGGCTGACATTATTCTGATTCCGGAACATCCATTTCGCTACGAGAAGGTCTACCGCCTCTTGAAAGATAAACTCGGCGATATCAACCTCGCATCCCCGCGATCCGCAGCGCCCACGTTACTCGGTAATCGTCGTTGCCGAAGGAGCCTATGCTGAAGATGGCGAGCTGATCCTCATGGACGACCGACATGACGCCTTTGGCCACGCACGGCTTGGGGGCATCGCTGAAGTTTTGGCTCGAAGAATCATGAGCGATACGCCCTACGATGCGCGCTCAGTAATTCTTGGCCATCCGCAGCGCGGCGGTCCGCCATCACCGGTGGACCGAATTATGGGACTGATGTTTGGCGCGCGGGCGGCGGACGCCGTCGCGGACGGTGATTTCGGCAAGATGGTTTCGTCGCGCGGAATTGCACCGGCTTGCGATCTGTCGCTGGTAGACCTTTCGACAGTGTTGGGAAGGATCGACACCGTTAGACGTAGGGCGTCTTTACGATTCCGATCGCTATCACCTAAAGGGCGTCGGGATGTGAACCGGAATGGAGGGACATCGTTACTCCTGGTAGCGGACCCGCCGAAGCGCCAGCCGGTCTTCTATCCATTGCCAATTAGTGGCGTTCACTCGCGGAAAGCGTTGACTTCGGAATGCCGCTCTTAATATACCATCTCATCCTTAATCCGTCCGTCAGGTTTCTTGAGGCGAGCGAACCCATGCAGCTTGCTTTCGTCTGCGGGCCACAGCCTAGAATTAGGACAGGGAGCAAGCGAATGCGACGAATCGATCTCAGAAAGGTTCAGGCCGCCAACCCACACACTATTCGCGATATCAATCGGCAGATAGTTCTCAACTACGTTCGCGAAAGAGGAACCGATCTCGCGAGCGACAATCGCGCGCGAGACAGCGCTCTGCAACGCTCTACGATCTCCGAGATTGTCGAGGCGCTGACGGGCGAAGGGCTGGTCGAGGAGATCGGAGAAGGTAAATCAACCGGCGGGCGTCGACCGACCGTTGCTGCGATTGCGCACGGTCGGCGCCATTGCCATTGGCGTCAACATCACACCTACCACACTACTATCGCGAGTAGTGATCTGGCTGGAGTGGTGGTGCAGCAGGAAACTTTCCCAACTGATCCGGTTCCCGAACGTACAGTGAACCGTATCATCGAAATCATTCGCAGAGTTCTCTCGACCACGGTTCGATTGAAGGCGTCGGCATCAGTATTCCCGGACTTGGTTGCTCCGCAACTGGAAATGTGATCTTCGTGCCGTATTTTAAGTGGCGCGACTTGCCGATCGCCGAGACAATCTCTCAAGCCACCGGGCTGCCGGTCACCATAGACAATGATGCAAATGCAGTCGCTCTAGCCGAGTTGTGGTTTGGACGACCCGGAGGTCAGGGATGCGCGTGATTTTATTTTCGTGCTGGTTGCCGATGGCGTGGGAACCGGAATCATTTTTGACGGCCAGGTTTATCGCGGAGTTCGCGGAGCGGCGGGCGAATTTGGTCACATGGTCGTTGGGCAGCAATGCCCCAGTCCTCTGCTCGTGCGGAAACGACGATTGCTGGGAGGCCTTCGCCTCGGAACGAGCAGCCAGCGCGCGCTACCAGAGATTAACCGGAGCGAGCAGCGCGCCAGATTTTGGCACTCTGATTGAGCGCGCTCTGGCACGGAGAGCGTGAAGCAAAGATGGCACTCACCGAGACGGCTCGTTATCTCGCCATCGGTATCTCTAACCTTGTCGTCGGCTTCAGTCCGGAAGCTGTGATTGTGGGCGGTGCGATAACTCAGGCCTGGTCGTTGATCGAAAAAGCCCTCACGGAAAAAATAGAGCGCAGCGTTCGCCGAGGAGTTCCCTCGGCGCGAATACTCCGCTCTACACTGAATGGGGACCCGACCTTAATGGGAGCCTTGAGCCTGGTCTTGACAAGCAAATTTGCGGGAACCGCCGCTGCCTTGACGGTATCTGGGCAAGGCACTCGAACCTTGCCAATCTAGTGTTTCTGTTTGTCCGCGCGTTTCTTAATGTAGCTCGCTGAGTTGGACAACACTATCGAGATCCTTGCGGCCTCTTTCCAATGTGTTGCGCGTCGACTGTACCAGGCGTTTCTGATGATTGGGTTTTTTATGAAGTTCTCGATCTGCTTGCCAGATCAGGATCAGTTCATCTTTCGTTTCCATGCCTTCAAGGCCAGGCGCTGGTACCTCGATTTTCTTCAGCAGGCTCAGGCTTCTCCAGTTTCAAAGAAGACTGCAAGCGAGAAGATCGTTTCCTGATCTCACCCATTGCATCTGAAATGAACTCGTAGCTGAGAGCTTATATCGGCAGCAATGGCGCGCACTATCTCATTGTGAAGGGTGAGTATTCGCTGGAAGTCCTCGCTCACCTGGTCCATCATGGCATTGAGAGCGTTTTGGATCATTGGGCCGCGCCGATGGTCTGCGCCAGTCCCGCTCAGTTGCAATTGACGCCTGGTCATCTCTTGCATCTGGCCTTAGCCGGGTCGCCGCGCAGATCTGACCAGCTATGGGGATCGAAAAGGCGATCAACCAGGCAATCGAAAGCACAGAACGCACCCCAGCAGCCAACACTAGCATTGCCTCGATGCACTTCTCCGATCCCTCCAGAATCTCTCGATTGATGCCGACAGTATAGCCTCTCTCGTTCCTGGGACAAAGCAAATATCTTGTTGGCGACACGTGTTTGTAGTGCGGGCCGGACTTCATTCGACTCAGGTCGGAATCATGTCTGCGCCCGCTCGAGTCCCTGGTTTGAGGTGGCCAGACAGAGGCGGTGAACGGAGATGGTCTACAATCGCAATATGAAGGTTCTTACCGATATTCGATCGAAATGAGTTGACTGCTGGAGTCTGTTGTACTACTTAATAGCACTTGCTAACAAAAGTGATTTCCAACTGCGCAGATTAAGATGGGCAAGGGTTCATAGCTGGGGGCCTGGTGAGACGAATAGATCTCAAGAAGGCTAGTGCCGCACGCTCGAATACGATTCGCGACATAAACCGTCAGATTGTGCTCAATTACGTTCGCGAGCTGGGACCAATCTCTCGCGCGGAAATCGCTCGCGAAACCGCACTACAACGCTCAACTATTTCGGCTGATCGTCGATGAACTCCGGGTAGATGGCTTGGTCGAGGAAGTGAGCGGCGAATCCACCGGCGGACGTCCGCCCAGTTTGCTCTCGTTGCGCACCGCCGACGCAGTCGCGATCGGCGTGGATCTGGGAACAGTTAAGACCGTGATGGCCAGCAGCGATCTTGCCGGCAGAGTGCTGGAGCAGGAAGAGTTCCCAACGGACATATGACGTGAACAAGACTTTGAAGAAGATCGTTGAGTGCGCGCAACGACTGATTGGAAAAGCAACGGCACAATTGAAGGTATCGGCATCAGCTTGCCCGGGGTGGTTGATCCGGAAGCTGGAAACCTATATGTGCCGCATTTCAGCTGGCGCAACGAACCGATAGGCGAAACGCTGACGCAAGCCACTTCGCTACCGGTCAGCATCGACAATGATGCTAATGCTGCGGCCCTTGCGGAGCTATGGTTTGGTCGGCCGGAAATCCGCGAAGTTCGCGATTTTATTCTGGTTTTGGTGGAAGAAGGAGTAGGTACCGGTATTGTCTTTGACGGGCAAGTCTATCGCGGCGAAAGCGGAACCGCGGGTGAGTTTGGTCACATGACTATTGGAACCGGAGCGCCTGTGGCATGCGCTGTAGGCAGTACGGAATGCTGGGAAGCATTTGCATCCGAGCGAGCAGCCTTGGCGCGTTATCAAAAGCTGTCACGGTCGAATGGCAGCAACGATGTCAATTTCGCAAAGCTAATGGATCTGGCGTTGCAGAGGAGAACGAAATGCGAGGGCTGCCTTAAAAGAGACCGCGCGTTACCTCGGGATAGGAATTGCGAATTTGATTCAAGGCCTCGGCCCTGAAGCTGTGATAGTTGCTGGTCCAATCGCTCGGCGCGTGGGCGGTAATCGCTGACGATCTCAAAACATCCGTAGACTCCAGCATCTGCCGTGGATTTCCTTCAACGCCAATCATGGATTCAACCTTAGGATCACAGCCAACCTTAATGGGGGCTCTAAGTCTGGTGCTGGCTAGCAAGTTTGCCTCAGCTTCAGTTGGCTAGGAAGCACGACCTGCAGGCTTCGTTTACCTGCACAACAAAGAGTCGCGAAACGGAATTGGTCATCAGGATTCGCAGCGCAAACCGAAGTCGAAGTCTGTTTTTGATTTCCCTAATTTCAAAAAGTTCTTGACAACCTTTCTCATTAGGAGTAAATCCTTTTGTCCAGTAGTGCAACAAACTCCTAACTAAGCAATTTCGTGACGTTCCTGGGACTCCATGAATTTGGAGATTGTTCGGAAAACTGGATCTCGATTCGACTCTGGGTTGGGCAATCTTCGTCTAAGTATTTACGGCACGCGAGCTTAGCTTTTGACACCTCAGCGGAATATGGTTTGCAGTGTTTTGATTCGAAGTAAACGTTCCCTGAGTTGCGTCCTTTCAAGCAGAGAGCCCTCTTAAGAAGTTGGGGTGTCTGCTGTGCTCTTCTATGAAACTGAGTAATAACGTAATTGAATATCCTGGTTCTCCGGGGCTCGTGAACATTCATTCTAGGTTCAGCGCTTTGAGTTTCCGATAAGTTCGCTCGCGACGCCTGTCCCCGCGTAGTGCGAGCGCTAAACCCTGAGGAGGTTCGTATGCTGAAGAAGCTTAGCTTGCAAGTGATGTTGGTCTTGATCGGCGCGTTTATCGTGAATGTCAACGCGCAGACGACCACGGTAGGAACTATTAGCGGCACCATTCGAGATGAAAGGGAGCAGTTGTTCCCCGGGCCGACGTTACTATCCAGGGTGAAGCCGGAACTTCGCGTACGGTGCATTCCGACGACAACGGATTTTATCATAGCCGCCAGTTTGCCCGCAGGACGCTATTACAGTGAGCACCGCGCCCAGCGGTTTCAAGAAGACGGTCGCTGACTCAGTCGATCTGCACGTGGCGGAAAACAAAGTCGTCAACCTGGATTTGCAAGTGGGCCAGGTAAGCGAGGTCGTTAACGTCTCATCCGATGCTCAGCCCGTCGAAACGCGAAGCGGAGGACTAGAGCAGTCTCATCTCTGAGAAGCAGGTGACAGAGCTGCCCTTGAACGGGCGCAACTACGCGCAACTGGCGCTAATGGTGCCGGGTGTTTCGCCGGTCACCCAGGCTGGCGCCGGCGGTGCTTTCGGCACGGCGGGCACCGGTCTCGACTCGCACGTGGATATGTCGGTCAACGGCAACCAGTCAAACGCCAACATGTGGACCGGTCGATGGTGTCAACAATATGGACGTCGGTTCCAATGCGACGCTGCTGATCTTTCCATCGATTGATTCCATTCAGGAGTTTCGCGTAGAGCGTAACAGCTTCAGTGCAGAGTATGGTCAGGCGCAGGGGGCTGTAATCAATCTGATTACTAAAGGCGGCAGCAACCAGTTTCACGGCGGCGCATTCGAGTTTTATCGCAGTGACAAATTGAATGCGACTGACTTTTTCTCAACAAAGCCAGTCAGCCAAAATCAAAGTTGAAATATAACAACTATGGTTTTAACTTCAGCGGGCCAATCAAGAAAAACAGGATCTTCTTCTTCTGGAATGAAGAGTGGCGTGATGAGAAGCGCGGCGTCGTGCTTTCCTCCAAAGTTCCGACCGCTGCCGAAAGAGTCGGAGATTTCAGCGGGGCTTTAACGGATTCGTTGCCCCACGTGCCTTACTACGTGTCACGACGTTGCTGGTACAACGGTTTGTGATTCATTCCCTGGTAACAAGATTCCGGAGGCCAACCTAAGTCCGGCCGGCCTGGCAATCTTGAAGGTATTTCCACTCCCCAATACGACGGGTTCAACCAACTGGTGTCATCGTTATTGGAGCCGATCAAAACCCGCCAGGATAGTATTCGGGGCGACATCAACATCACCAATAAGATGAATCTGTTGGTCAAGTATACGAATGAGACCTGGACGCACGGCAGCGCGGCCGGCAACTTCTGGGGCGACTCTCCGTTCCCAACTCTAAGCTCGGATTGGGATCAGCCCAGTCATAGTTTTGCAATCAAGCTGGCCACAACCTTAAGCTCGACTTCGGTTAACGAGTTCCAGCTCTCGCGCGCCGGCAACAACATCTTTATTACGACAAACAAAGATGGCGAAGCACTCAATAATGAGATCGCCTCCAAGTTTCCTACTGTCTTCCCGAAGGCGCCGGGAGTGGGAATGCCAACAAACTGGGGTGCGGATGGATATCCTGCTATTTGGCACCAGGCACCATGGCAAAACCATGAAGACCTCTTCATTTGGAAAGATGACTTTTCCAAGGTTGCCGGGGCACACGACCTCAAGTTCGGTGGTCTGTGTCAGTCATAACATCAAGAACGAGCTGGCCCAGGAGCCAACGGCATCGCTCAGTATTGTGGCACGAACACGCACACGGGAAATGCTATCGCTGAGCTGTTATTCAAAGATATACCGCTGGGATGCTATACCGAGATCGACCATGATGAGCCTTCGCTGGGTCGCTGGCATGACTTTGAGGTCTACGGGAATGATACCTTACAAACTGCGTCCGACACTTACGCTTACTATGGGGCTGCGCTGGTCCAGGTATTCGCCGGCCTATTCAGACAATGATCGCATCAGTAACTACATTCCACGACTGTATGACGGTATTAATCCGCTTAGCGGCTTAATACAGCCTGGTGAGGCTGGGTTCGGCCGCTCACTGTGGCACCCATATAACAAAGGCTTCCAGCCACGAGTCGGACTGGCCTGGGATGTCAACGGTGATGGCAAAACTGCGGTGCGCGGGGATTCGGTCGCTTCATGAGCCGTTCGAACGTGATCGAAGATGTCCTGCGCCTGTCCGGCAATCCTCCCTGGACCAAAGTGGTTAACTCTAACTGGGGAGGCGACGGGAATTCAAGAGCTGAGCGACGATCCGACTTTCCGTAGTCTTGATACTATTAACCCCGGACTGATTAATGCAGTAGCAGGTGTCAGCAATAGCACCGGCCTTCAATGCCGTAAACGAAGACTTCAAACCACCCGAGAGCTGGCAGTGGAATATAACGGTGTCTCGCGAAATTTTGAAAAACACCGTAGCCGAAGTTTCTTACATTGGTAATCACGGGCTGCACATCTGGCGGCGGGGTGTGAACTTCAACGATGTCCCGCAGGCCAACAGGGCTGCTGTCGTGACGGCATTCCAAAACAGTGGGGACGTGCAAGCGCTGGCGAATAGTTTGCGCCGGTTCCCAAATCTTGGGCCGATTACAATGAGTGAATCGACCGGCGACTCGACCTACAAAGCGCTACAGGTCTGGGTCAACCGCCGGTTTACAGACCGGCTGTCCTATCAGTTTGCCTACACCTGGTCGCACGCTCAGTCCAACGTTCCATTGACTTCGTTCACCAGTGCCACCACCGACCCCTTCAACTATGATCTGGATAAGGGGATTCCGACCTTGACCGCAGGCATATGTTTGTTTCCAACGCTGTCTACGAATTGCCTACTTTCAAAAAATGGGGGTCGCTGGCAAGTAACATTCTGGGAGATTGGCAACTTAATGGGATCGTCACTTTCTGAGCGGTATACCTCTCGACGTTCAAACAGGCCTAAGTGGAAATTATTTTGGTTTGGCCGCGAATGCTCCTGGCGGCTTCCGTCCTGACCTGGTTTCGGGCGTGCCCATCTATTTAAAGGGCCCCGACAAGACGGTTATATCTGAATCCTGCTGCGTTCACGTTACCTGCGCCAGGAGTGTTTGGTAATCTTAAGCGTGGATTCGTCCGGCAGCCGAGTATTACTAATGTTGATTTCTCAGTGGCGAAGAATTGGAAGGTAAAAGAGCGTTATGGCCTCCAGTTCCGCGCGGAGATGTTCAACCTTTTCAACCATACGAATTTCAACGGTTTCGATCCCGGCCTTGGAATTACCATCTGACCGCACCGCCGCTGGGGCCATCAGTGGATTTACTCAGTACCAACGGGAACTTCGGTCACCTGAATACTGACCGCGGACCGCGCAATATCCAGTTCGGTATTAAATTCAACTTCTGATATAGTACCGCACGGCTGACACAAAGACGGAGGGCTAATAGGTTTACCTCAGCCCTCCGTCTAATTTTTCCAGGGTGCAAAGAAGTTCAAGTGAGGTACTTACTTTCCTTTTTTCCTCTTCTTCTGCTGCTTTCCGTTTTCCAATCTCCCCAGGATTCGCTGCGACAACATTCTGAAGCTGCCGATGCGCAAAGACGTGCCGGCAATCTCGCTGCAGCAGAACGAGAATACACGGCTGTTCTGGCCGAAGGATACGGCAAGCTCGGAAAGGTGTACTCAGCGGAGAAGAAGTATCAACAGGCCATAGGCGTGCTTGAGTCCGCCACTCTTTATCGGCCTGACTCGCAAGAGGCTCTGATAGATTTAGCGATCGCTTTCTTCGATTCAGAGCAATATGAGAAAGCTCTAGAGCCGTTACGCCGGGCGTTAGGCAACAATCCTCAGAGCGCCGGCGCGCACCACATGTTGGGCAAGAGCTATTTCATGTTGGGTGACTTCGCCAGGTCCACCGCTGAGCTGGAAACGGCTCTCAAAATCACGCCGAATGATTACGACGTTGCATATACGCTGGGATTGGCCTACCTCAAGCAGCATCAGTTTGCTCCCGCTCAGCAGATTTACCAGCGCATGCTCAAACAGTTCGGCGACCGAGCGCAACTGCGGATCATCTTTGGCCGCGGATATCGTGAAACCGGGTTTTTGGCGGAGGCGATCGAGGAGTTCAAGAGGGCCGTTGCCCTTGACCCCCATTATCCCAGAGCTCATTACTATCTCGGGCTCACCTATTTATTAAAAGACGGCGCCGCTCGATTGCCGGATGCAGAACGGGAATTCAAGATTGAGCTGGATTCACATCCTGATGAATTCTTCGCCAACTATTATCTCGGCATCGTTTATGTGATTGATAGAAAATGGGACCTCGCTATTCCCTTGCTTCAGAAGGCCGTCCGCATCCAGCCTGACAACTCCGATCCTTACTTTCATTTGGGTCAGGCATATCAAGCTACACAGAGGTACCCCGAAGCGATCGAGGTACTCAGGAAATCGATCGCCCTCAACCCCGAGCTAAGCCACAACGATTACCAGGTGGCGACAGCGCATTACCGCCTGGGACAGGCCCTTTGTAAGGGCCGGCGAGCGAGGAAGCGGCTGACAAAGAGCTACAACTGGCGGCGGAGCTGAAGTCTAAATCCCTTAAGCGCGACAAGGAGAGAACGAGCTTTTAAACGCAGGAAACCTGCGCGAACAAAATAGCAAGCTTCCTGAAATGGTTTCGTCCGAAGGCGTGATCGCGGTTTCGAACTCGCCTGACGTCAGGACGACGGAAGACTTGAAGAGCGGTGAGGTTTATTATTCAAAAGTTATTGCCACGGCGCATAACGAGATTGGTTTGCTGCGGGCCGATCGCGCCGACTTTAAAGGCGCGACGGAGCAGTTTGCGCTGGCGGCCAGGTGGGATTCAGAGCTTCAGGGTCTTAACTTCAACTGGGGCCTGGCCGCTTTCAAGGCCGAGTTGTACAAAGACGCCACTACCCCACTCGAAAAAGAGTTGAGTGCTAATCCCGGCAATGTGCAGGCGAAACAGTTGCTGGGACTCAGCTATTTCATGCTGGAGAATTACGCCAAAACTTCTGAATTGCTGTCAGATGTGATCGCCGCCGGGCCTTCTAATGTAGGCGTCTACTACACGCTGGCGCTCTCCTTGATCAAGGAAGGCAAAAGAGAAAGTGCTGATCGAGTGATTCAGCAGATGGTGGTCCTTGGCGGTAATACGCCCCAGCTCCATATCTCTGCTGGCGCAGGCTTATGAAGGACAGGGCGAGGCGGCTAAAGCTTTGGAAGAATTGCAGCTGGCCTTGTCGCTCGATAGTAAAACACCAATGGTCCATTATTATTCCGGCCTGGTGTATTTGAAGTCCGGAAAGTTTGCTGAAGCTGCGAAGGAATTTGAGAGCGAGCTGACTTTGAATCCCAGCAACGTGCAAGCCAAATATAATCTGGGCTTCGTGCTGCTCGCCCAGCAAGACACCGCCGGCGGAATCAAGCTGTTGCGTGAAGTCATTCAGGTTAAGCCTGACTTCGCGGATGCACATTACGAGCTCGGCAAAGCTCTTTTGCAAAAAGGCGCGATTAGAGAGGCGGTCGTAGATCTGGAATTGGCCGCAAAGCTGGCGCCCGACAAACCACATGTTCATTACCAACTCGGCAGAGCTTACCTCGCCGCCGGTCGAAGAAACGGAGGGTGAGAATCATTTGGAAATCTCACGCCAATTGGAAAGAGAAGGAACGCCGCCAAACGAATCCTTGATCTCTTAGAGAGGTTGCTAACTTTTGTTTCTCAAAGCAGGAACGGGTCTCATTGCGTCGTTGGGCGCACTTTTGTTTTGCGCAGGGCTGATTAAGGGTCCGGCAATTGAAGTACGCTTCACGGATATTACGGAGAAGGCTGGCATCAATTTCAGACACGTTTCCTCGCCGGAAAGAAGTACATCGTGGAGTCAATGAGCGGCGGGGTTGCGCTGTTTGATTACGACAACGATGGCTACCTGGATATTTACCTCGTGAACTCGCTAACCGTGGACATGGTCAAGTCAAAGCAAAAGACCCGGAGCCTTCTCTATCACAATAACGGCGACGGAACGTTTAGCGACGTAACCGACAGAGCCGGCGTCGGCGACATCGGATGGGGCATGGGTGTCGCAATTGGCGATTACGATAACGACGGTTTCGACGATATCTATGTGACTTGCCTGGGGCCCAACCATCTCCTGCGGAACACTGGCAAGGGTACTTTCACAGACGTGACGCAAAGCGCAGGGGTTGCTGATCCGCGCTGGTCCACCGGAGCCTCTTTCGTTGATTATGATAATGACGGCAAGCTCGACCTTTTCGTCTCCAACTACGTCGATTTCGACGTCAATAATCTTCCTGAGTTTGGCAAGGGGACGGAGCTGTCAATTCAAAGGGATACCGGTACAGTGTGGACCAAGAGGGCTGAAGGGCGCCGGCGATTCGCTCTATCACAACAATGGTGACGGGACCTTTACAGATGTCTCAAAGAAGGCAGGCGTTTCCGATCCCGATGGCTACTATGGCCTCGGTGTGATTTGCAGCGATTTTGATGAAGACGGGCTGGTCGATATTTTTGTGGCTAACGATTCAACGCCGAACTTCCTCTATCACAACAACGGCGATGGCACGTTCAAAGAAATCGGCTTTGCTTCAGGATTGGCGGTGAACGAAAACGGCAGCGAGCAGGGCAGCATGGGAGTGACTCTGGGTGATTATGATCACGACCAGAAGACTGGATCTGTTTATTACTAATTTCGATGACGACTACAACACTCTCTATCACGATGACGGTAAAGGTTCTTTCACGGATGTTTCCTACGCGGCTAAGGTAGCAGCCGTTAGTCTTCCCTATGTCGGTTGGGGCACCAAGTTTTTCGACTATGACAACGATGGCTGGGTTGATCTGCTGGTTGTCAACGGCCATGTTTATCCCCAGCTGCCAACCTACCGGCAGCGCAATTTCGTGCATCACAATAACCACGACGGTACGTTCACTGAAGTCGGAGCAGAACTGGGAGCGCCTTTCGCCGAGAAGCGCACCGGCCGCGGAGCTGCCTTTGGCGACATAGATAACGATGGCGATGTGGACGTGGTGATCAATAATCTGGACGGCCCGCCGCAAGTCCTGCGAAATGACGGCGGCAACGCGAACAATTCTATTCTGATTAAGACGATCGGTGTGAAGAGTAATCGCGACGGCATCGGCGCGCGGGTTAAGGTCGTTGCCGGGGATCTAACACAGATTGACGAAGTTCACAGTGGTGACAGTTATCTTTCGCAGAGCGATCTGCGGTTGCATTTCGGAGTCGAGAAGGCGACGAAGATAGATTTGATTGAGGTGCACTGGCCAAGCGGCGCGGTCGACAAGGTTGCCGGTGCGGGAGTTAACAGAATCCTTACTATCAAAGAGGGCCAGGGTGACGTCGCGCAGAAAAACTTCAAGAGCGTTGCACCCAACTTACGGAACCCGCAGTAATGAACCGTTCTTCGTTACAACAGAAGCAACCAATTGCTTTCGCCGCCAGCCCAATCATGTCGGTTGGATGTTCTTTCACTGTTGCTGCTCAAGACTGTCGTGCCTCTTCTGCTTTTGTTGCTGACCGCCTCCACGGCGATGGCCCAGACAAATAGTATTCAGGAAAGGCTCGAGAATGCGGCAGCCCTCATCCGCGATAATCGAATTGCCGAGGCGGAGCAGCAGCTGAAAAGTATTTTGAAAGCGGCGCCCGAACGAAGCTGCGGCGCTCAATCATGCTGGGTACGCTTCGCGCGCAACAAGGCAGACTGAACGAAGCGGAAATCCTGCTAACCCGAGCAGCAAAGCATTGATCCCTGGCTTCGTAGCCGTGCACATGAATCCTTGCGTTTCTCTATGCTCTAAAGAATGCGCCTGAGAAAACAATTTCCGAATTGAAACAGGTGGTCAGGCTCGAGCCGGGCAACATCGAGGCTAACTACAAGCTGGGGCGCATGCTGCTTTCCAGGGGACAGATCGACGAGTCCATCAGCCTTATTGAAAACGCGAAGTTGGCCCAACCAACATCCGTAATATTTGCGACTCTGCTTGGCGATGCCTATCTGCGAAAGGGCGAGACCGACAAGGCTGAGGAGAATTATTCTGCTGGCGCTTAGCGCGCAGAAAAACAACTGGACGCCACTCTGGGTCTGGCAAGGGTTTCTCAAAACCGGGGAGATGCAAAAGCCACCGTTGAACGTCTTGCCCAGGCGCGAGTGCTGGGCGGCTCGTCTCCCGAGCTTCTTTACAAAGTCGGTGTTGCCGCTTTGGGGCTTGGACTTTTGACGAGGCCCAGCACAGCGTTAGAAGAAGCCGTGAAACTCAAGCCCGATGAGTCGGCCTACTCTGATTGCGCTCGGCGCCACCTGGTTGAAGAAGCCAGATCTGTTTGCGGCCGAGCGGCTTTTTCGTCGAGCCGTCGAACTTCAGCCAGACATTGCCCAAGGGCAGATGTATCTCGGTTATGTCTTATACAAGCAAAAGAAGTTCAGCGAGGCGAAGGGTTACCTTGAGAAGGCTATCAAATCCGATGCCGGCGTGCCCGAGCCTTTTACTATCTGGGACTGATCGTTCAGGAAGAGAACGAGGACGAGCGGGCCATATTGCTCCTGGAAAAGCGATTCAAGTGTCACCCTCCTTTGCGAAGGCGCATGTAGCTCTCGGCGCCAGTTATCTGAAACTCAAAGATTATCCAAGCGCTCAGAAAGAACTTGAGCTCGGGGCCAAACTGAATCCTGATGATTCAAAGGCGCATTATCAACTGGCTGTCTTGTACGCTCGACTCAAGGACCCAAAACGGGCGCAGGCGGAGATGCAGATTATTGAAAAGCTTAAAGCGCTGGACCAGTCAGAAAAAAGGGAAGGCACCTTTTGTCATTACGCCGGCTACACCGAACCCCCAATAACCAATGCTGGTCAGTTTCACTCGAAAAAAGCCGCACGCCGGCTGTCACCGCTATGCGGGCTTGCGCCACTTTGAAGGCTGATACTGATCCTCGTTGGTAGTGGCGCCTAACCTTCCCTTGATCACTGTGGCTCAGTCGCTGAAACCGAACGTGACTTTCGACGAAGTCTCGGTAAAAAAGAGCGGCATCAACTGGGTTCATAACAACGCTCATTCGTCTGAACGCTATTTGCCTGAGACCGTAGGAGCAGGGTGTGCCTTTTGGATTACGACAACGATGGCTGGATGGACGTCTACCTGGTTAATAGCGGACCTTCAGATTTCTACACTCCCAGCCCCGCTTTAAAAAACGCGCTCTACCGGAACAGCCATGATGGCACATTCACCGACGTCACAGACAAAACGGGCGTAGCCGGCGGCACCTTCGGCATGGGTGTCGCTGCCGGCGATTACGATGGCGATGGCTGGACTGATCTTTATGTCACGAGTTATGGCCGCAATATTCTTTATCACAACAATGGTAATGGCACGTTCACCGACGTCGCCGACAAAGCAGGTGTCGCCGCTCCGGGCTGGTCCACTTGCGCAGTTTGGTTCGACTACGACAACGACGGCAAGTTGGATCTGTTCGTTTCCAGCTTCGTCGCTTACGAAAAGTCTCTCAACGTTTTCTGCACCGATGAAACCTTGAGCCGGCGTTACTACTGCGTCCCGCGCCTTTTCAAGCCGCGACCCAGTCACCTCTTCCACAACGATGGCAACGGCAAATTTACGGATGTAAGCAATGAATCTGGCATTGCTGATTCGCCGGGCAAATCATTCGGCGCCGTAGCTACGGATGTTAACAACGATGGCCTGGTAGACCTGTTCGTGGCCAACGATACGATGCCGAACTTTCTGTTCATCAATAAGGGCGGCGGAAAATTTGAAGAAAGCGCATTGGCGGCCGGGGTGGCCTTCAGCGATGCCGGCAAGCCACGCTCCGGGATGGGGGTTGACGCAGCGGACTATGATGGTGATGGCTGGCAGGATCTTTTTGTGGCTAATATCGATCAGGAATTTTTCAGTCTCTATCACAACCAGAAGGATTTGATTTTTACGGACGAACCCGGAGAAATTGGCACGGCAACGCAGATGTTGAGCGGCTGGGGATTGCGGTTCTTCGATTACGACAACGATGGTGATCCTGATCTGTTCCTTGTCAACGGCCATCCGGATGATTTTATCGAGATGCGCACCAAGCGCGTGAAATACAAAGAGCCTTTATTGATGTTCGAGAATACCGGTGGCACCTTCAAAAATGTCAGCGCGCAATCTGGCGCCGTTTTTAGCCGGGAGTTTTCCGGACGTGGCATGGCTACCGGCGATTTTGACAACGACGGCGACCTCGATGTGCTGATCTCGAACAACGGCGAGGCGCCCGTGCTGCTTCGTAACGAAGGCGGTAACAAAAATAACTGGCTCGGTCTTCAGCTCGTTGCAGACCAGGAGCAATCCAGCTGGGGTTGGGGCCATAATCACCTGGGCAGCGGGAGGAGTGAAACGAAGCCGGTTGAGGACTGCGGGTGGCAGCTATCTAGCCTCTCACGATCCACGTGAGCTGCTTGGGGTGGGTAGTGCCAGGAGGATTGAGAGCGTTGAGATTCGTTGGCCCAGCGGCAAAGTGGATAAGCTCCAGAACCTGCCGATCAACAGCTACGTGAAAGTGATCGAAGGTGAAGGTGTTGCCAGGAGCAGTCCGACCCATGCGAACTAACATGGCAGAGCCAGTTAAGAAAACTCTACTGCTTATAGGTATAGTCTTCTTCACCACGACCCTTTGGCTATCGCTGTCCTCCCGCGCTCAGAGTACGCGTGACCCTTTCTCGAAATGGCGCCCGACTCATGAGCTTGCCGGTGTTCGCTACGTGGGAAGCAGCAGTTGTGCTCAATGCCATGCCGCTCTAACAGCAGAGCGCCAGCCGAATTCGATGAGCCGCGCGCTGGAGCCGGTCGAGAGTTGTGAGATTCTAAAGGCTAGCCCGCGCTTGAACTTTCGCAACGGTCCCTACAACTATCAGATTGTGCGTGACGGAAAGCAGAGCCTCTACACAATCAGTAACGGTCTGAACTCGATTTCCGAACCAGTGCTCTACTGCTTTTGGCCAGGGTAAGGCCGGTCAGACCTATGTGTTTCGACACAAGGGCGTGTTTTACGAAAGTCGTCTCAGCTACTATGAGGAAATAAAGGGTCTCGACTTCACTATTATCCATCCGCGTTCGGTGCCTGAATCGCTCGAAGATGGTCTGGGCCGTCCGATGTCGACGGAGGCAGCGCAGGGGTGCTTCAATTGCCATTCAACCGCAGCAGTCAGCGCGTCGCAACTACAACTCGATCATCTGATGCCCGGAGTTACCTGTGAGGGGTTGTCATGGGCCGGGTAGAAACATGTGGCCGCCATCAAGGCAAGCAGGAAAAACCTGCAGGTGTTTAATCCTGCGAAACTGGAAGCGGATGAGTTGAGTCAGGAATTCTGCGGTGCTTGCCACGTCAGTTTTGAAAAAGCTCTGCTCATGCCAAAGCAAGGTGGCGAGAACAATCTGCGATATCAGCCTTATCGAATCTTCAACAGCCGTGGGCACAGCGGCGATGCGAGGATCAGTTGCGTGGCCTGTCACGATCCGCATGACAAGCTGGCAGGTGATGCGGCATCTTATGACTCAAAATGTTTAGCATGTCACCTGACGACACGTGATCAGGTAAAGACGGCCGAACGCTCGGCTGCCGCCTGTCCCGTCAGCAGGCAAAAGTGCACCACGTGTCACATGCCGAAGATCGAACTGCCCGGGGCCACGTCAAGTTCACCGATCACTGGATCCGCATCGTCAAGCCTGGCGAAGCCACACCCCACTGAATTGGTCTACGGCTTGAAGGCACTGAGGGAGTTGCCATCGTCGTGACGCGCTTCTTCCATTCTGCCGGCAGTGGTTGCTCTGAGTTGTGGTAGCTCAGCGGCGGCGATCACCAGTTTGCGCACGCTCGAGATAACCACGAACTCAAGTGCCGCCTTTGGTTTCGCTGCTTCGTCGAGCTTGCCCAACTGCTCGTTACGCCACTCTGCTGTCGCCGCGTCACCCGCGGATAGATGAGAGATGGCTTCCAAAACCTGCGTCCGCGATAGCTGCTAAATTGCCTGCCAGAGGCCTTGCCTCTTGCAGAGCGGGTGATCCGTCGATCATCGGTCCGAGCGCGCGACTTGCAGTTTGCCACTCAGCCAGTGTGTGTTCCAGGTTCGGTCGGTAGACCGCAAAGCGCGGCGCATCGGATAGGAAGGCGTCGACGTTTGCGGCAAACTGACGAGCTGTTTCGCTGTCCGGCCGAGCAGCATCGACCAGGCCTGTCAGCGGACTCAGCATCGTCTGCGGCCGCATTTGATAGCGACGGTATTCTTTGACCGGTTCGACTATTGACGCCAGCGTGCGCAGTGGTCCGGTGTTATCACTCGCCGCCAGACGCCGGAGAAGCATGCCGTAGTTCTTTTCGTGAGTGAGTCCAACTTCTTCCAGTTGACGACTGATTACCGACAAGCGCCGGTACATGTCCTCTACGTCTGTGACGTTGCGCGGCGACCAAAGCCGCTCGGCGATGGCGGCGGTGCGCGGCCAGATGCGTGAATCAATCGTCTCCGGACTCACCCACTCGCCCCACATGGTCGCTTCGCCACCGAGAACATATTTCGCCTCTTCGGTTGTAAGCGTGGTGTCTTGCGGAAGTGGATCGGCCAGATAATGTTGCGATGCGGGATAAATCAGATCGATGTAATAGCCTGCCGAGAGAATTCCGTGGTAGCCCTTGCGGGCGGCCTCAGCCAAAGACGCCGGTCCACGCCACGAGTGAATCACCGCGTCCTTCGGAAGATCCGGATGCAGGATTTCTTCCCAGCCAATCATTTTCTTGCCATGCTTCTGTAAGATTTTCAAGATGCGCTGATTGAAGTAAGCCTGCAGTGCGTGATTGTCTTTGATGCCTTTCTCTTTCATAAAGGCCTGAATTTGCGGGTTGCGATCCCACTGCTTGCCTTCGTTCTCGTCACCGCCAATGTGCATATAGGCATCAGGAAAAAGCGCGGCCATCTCGCCCAGAAACGTCTCAAGAAACTTGTATGTTTGTTCGCGGGTGGGATCGAGCGCCGGCTCAAAGATTCCCGCGGCGCGTTCAATCTTGTAAGGACCGGGAGCGCTGCCCACTTCCGGATAGCCGACGAGCCAACTCGTGCTGTGACCGGGAATATCAAACTCAGGCATTACGCGAATGCCACGGTCACGAGCGTAGGCAATTATTTCGCGCACCTGGTCCTGCGTGTAAAAGAGACCATCAGAACCCAGCGTATGAAGTTTAGGAAGTTTCTTGCTCTCGACCCGGAACCCCTGGTCCTCGGTCAGGTGCCAATGAAAGACATTCAACTTCACCGCTGCCATCGCATCGAGATTCCGTTTGAGCACTTCCATCGGTTCGTAGTGGCGGCCGACATCAATGAGTAAACCGCGCCAGGGAAGCGCGGTTGATCCTGAATTCTTATGCCCGGCAGATAGTAGCCGTCGCGGTCGCTCTGGAGCAGTTGCAGTAAAGTCTCCAGTCCGCGCAGCGCGCCCACGACTGTCGGCGCCACCAGCCGTGCCTGCTTGTCAGTGACTTCCAAACTGTAGCTTTCGTTTTCAGTGAGCGACGGGACTATATCGCCGGCCCGCTCGCATTGCACCACCAACGTGGCTGTAGTCTCATCCGTCGCCAGGTCAGCCGGCAGAGTCAATACAGTTCGTCCGGCAAGCCGTGTGAGCATGCGAGAAATGCCGCCGCGCAATCGATCGTCCGCATAATTCCTGACTGCCACGTTGAAGCTGGCTGTGACCGGCAAACGCCCCGGTTGCATTCGCACTGACGCAGGGATCGGCATCAGGTTGAGTTGCACTGGCGCCATCACTTCGTTTGCACTGTTCTGGGCCTTGAAGGGCGCGGTCAGGCTCAACGCCCAAGTTAAAATCAGTATTAGCTTGGTGTATTTGACAGTCTTCATGGTTAGCAGGTGTCCACCTTCGTTTTCGTGTATTGGGTTGGTTCTTGCGGTACTATTAGATTCGAAACCGTGACATAATCGCCGCGAATTGATTACCCGCATTGTAACTGATTCACAGCGGATCTTAACGATCGAAAAGCGGCTAACTACGCGATTTTTTAGATGAATAAGAGTCGGGTGTTTCGTTTTAGCGAAAGCTGTTCACGGCGATCGCTCACCGGAAGCATGCTGGTTGCAGTCGTGCTCAGTGCGTTTTTGTTCGCGTGTCCAATCGCGCGTGCGTGCGAGCCCACGCTATGGACCCTGGTGTGGAGTGACGAGTTCGATGGGCCTAAGGGCTCGGCGGTTAATTCAAGCAAGTGGTCCTTTGATATTGGCGGCAACGGCTGGGGTAACAGCGAACTGGAAACCTATACAAGCCGCCCCGCAAACTCACATCTAAAGGATGGCCGGCTGATAATAAGAGCCTTAAAGGAGACGTTTGCCGGGCCTGACCACATAACTCGTAACTACACTTCGGCCAGACTGCTCACTAAAAACAAATTCAGCCAGGCCTTCGGACGCTTCGAGGCGCGTATCAGGATCCCCTACGGCCAGGGCATTTGGCCGGCATTTTGGCTGCTGGGTGACAATATAGATACTGCGCATTGGCCCAACTGTGGCGAGATCGACATCATGGAGAATATTGGTAAGGAACCGTCGATCGTTCATGGCACTTTTCATGGACCGGGTTACTCAAGCGGGAGCGGCATAAGCGCGGCGTTCGCATTGCCCGCCGGTCAGAAGTTCTCGGACGATTTCCACACGTTCGCCGTTGAGTGGGAACCGAACGTCATGCGCTTTTACGTCGATCAATCATTGTACAAGACGCGAACACCGTCGGATTTGCCCGCCGGCGCATCGTGGGTCTTCGATCATCCCTTCTTTATTATTCTTAATGTAGCGGTAGGCGGTCGCTGGCCGGGAAATCCCGATGCCACCACAGTCTTCCCGCAACAGATGGTCGTTGATTATGTTCGCGTCTATAAACGCACCAGGGCGTAACGGCCGTGTGGTTTATTGATGAAGTAACCGAGCAGTCGCCTTCGTTTCAGTAATGTTAAGCTTCGCTTGAATTGCAGTCTCTTTAACGTGAGCACGAGGAGATTTTCATGAGTTGTGAAGTTACCAGTCGCACAACCCTCGCGCGGCTTTTCGTCGCTGCGAGTCGTTCTCGCTCTGTCTGACCAGCATGACCCTGGCCCAGACTACGGGAAACCACCCGGTGCAGGGCCACCGCCAAACATTAATCCGAATATTGATACTCGTCAGCGGCAGCTCGACGAATCCAGACTGCGAAGCGCGGAACTAAATGTCGGCGCTGAGGAGGGGAACCAAAAACGCCTGCAGGAGGCGATCTTAAACATGGAAGGAGGACTTTAGCCGCATTCAGGTCTTGCGCAAATGACATAGCCCGAAATCTCCTAGCGCACAAACCATTCGACTACAAGTTGCTCTCAGGGCAGACTGCTGAAATAAACAAGCGCGCTGGCCGGCTAAATGTCTATATGCGCGCCCATGGCACTGGGGGGCGAGAAGGAAAACAACCCACTTGAACCCAAAAGCGAGGAGATGATCGACGCCCTGGTTAGGTTGTGTAAGCTGATTGATAGTTTTACCGAAAACCCCGCTCTGAAGAACGCGGCTACGATTGACTCGAAAGATATTGATAAGGCCACGGAGAACAAAGCCAACGCCGATCGAGATCTGTTGGCGATCATCAAGCTCAGCGGTACCTTACGAAAGAAGTCCGATAGTCTGAAAACCCCGTGATAGGAGTTGCACCTGGCGATTCGCTAATCACTTAACAATCGTCAGACAAAATCAGAACGGGGACCCCGGTGCGCTCCCAGTTCTGATTTTGTATGGAGAGGCTGTTGACCTTCGACGGCTTACGGCACGATCTGGAACCGGGCCTCTTGCCTTGTGACCTTCTGTTGATCGATATCCCGGCTTTCAATGAGGGGCGGAGTAATTACCCGGGGGCAGACCGGTTAGCTTAATGTATTTGGCAAAGGTCAGATGAGGAAGCGGTTCGGCTTCCGGTTCTGTCAAGTTGGTAATCCAATGGCCTCCTTACGGGCTTCCCATCCTTCATCAGCGTGACTGTGACTCTCACCAGTGGCTTTCCAATTTCCGGGGCAACGGCTGCATTATAGAGTTTGAATAAAATGATCAGGTCGTCAGTTCGCCCGAAATTCGCGACTTGGCGAGGGGCGAGACCCGCACGTTGCCTTCGCTAAGCACATCAGCGTTCCGCGTCGCCTGCTTTAAAGTCTCTGCGCGCCGGCTCAACACTGCTTCTGTGGTCCAGAACTCCGGACCGGCAACTGGCAATACCAGCCTTCTCGCGTTTGGCGGCGACCTTTCCGAAAGACGATCCCGTACAATCAAATCAACCGTGTAGTTACCGACCCCGAGCTCCATGTCCTGCCGGTAAAAAATCTTGTCATTCATAATCGATTCATATTGCTGGGCACTCAGAGCGACATCAAAGTTTCCCCCAAACGGGAAAGAATCCTGTCTTCACCTTCATTTCGAACCACTGCCAGAACCTCCAGTTGCATGCGCTGCTTATCGCCCTTGCGATCAAACTGCACCGCGGTTTGGGGTATCTCGAAAGAAAGCGGAACAGTGTAATAGCCTTCCTGAGATCTAAAGGGGCTTAACTCCATTGCTAAAGGGAGAGTTGAATGAGCCAGCATGCTTGAAAAGTTCGCCAGCAGTTTCTGATCCTCGGGGAGAAGGGGACAATTTGACTAGGCGGAATAGCGTAATAGCCAGGACGAGCAACTACGTTTGTATCGGGTCTGCGGACTTCGATCTTAACTTTGCGAAAACTGCCGTCAAAGTTCGCGTTAGTGCTGCGATAGGCCAGGGTATAACGTGAACGGATTTCCGAATCTATCCGGTTCAGGCCCCAGGGCGATGTCATTGGTATTCTTGATAAAACGTCCCCCTGTGTCTTCCGAAATTTTGTACAACACGTCCTGTTGCCGATTTAGCCCTTCCTGTCGGGTGATGTCAAAAACGCTCTCGCCGCCTCCAACCGTTCTCCGACTTTCCATACTATTCCCCCTGATATCCCCGCCAATGGTGAAGCAGCCACCAGCGCCCCAGAGGTAGGCGTACCACCGGTCAGTCCGCTCGCGTCGATGATGTAGATGGCAACATTCGCGCGATTAGCGATGTCGATCGTACTTTGCAATTGCCAGTCGAGCGTTTCAGGAGAGACAAATCCTTCGGAGAACATGACGAGCGTTTTCTTGCCCGGCACCGGGCGCAATCCCTCGGCAGATCGCCGCGAGCGCTGCCAGCACGGGTCGGGTCTGCTGCACACTTAATGCCGAGCGCAATTGCATGTATTGCTCGAGCACATGCTGCGCAATTAAAGTCTCAGCGGCCGCCGAGCCGGCAGCTCCGCCCGCGGGCGATGACGCGACATCAGTAGGGGCTCCAGAAGAAATCTTATTACGTAGTGAGTCTATCTCCTGCGCAATGCTGCGTGCTTCGGCAGTCTTGGAGACGGTGGAACTGGTATAAGCCTTGTCGACAGCCGCTATGAGCGCTGCTTTGTCCCGCGTAAATGACTGCAGCAATTGCAAGCCGCCGGAGATGGAAAACAGAGCAACCGAGTCGCTGTCTGAGATGCGCTCGCGTATGTACTTCTCTATGCCTTCGCGCACATGCTTCAAATTCGCGAGCTCGGTACTTTGGCCGTCCAGCACCAGAGCAATGATGTTTCGTGGTAGTCCGGGCGGAGTTCCAGACTCGTGGTTGAGTCGAACCGATTGCGGTGGCCGATCGACCGGCCCCGTTTCGGTGGTTGAGGGTGGAGTCGAAGAATTCAATGTGCTGGGGCATGCCGTTTTCAGAAACGGTAAAATCTTCGGCTTTGAGATCAGTGACGAACTTTCCCTTCTTGTCCTTTACCACTACGTCTACGCTAACCAGGTTAGAGTTGATCTTTATCACTTCCTGCTCGTCAGGAGTCTGCTTAGAATCTTTTTCTCCTGTGCTTGAAAGGTTAGGGCGGCAAGAAAACGGCGAAGCTCACCAACAGGTTGAAAAAGGTGTTTCCCTGGGAAAGATCTATAGTGATACATAACTAACCTCTTGGTTCCATCGAGGGCATTGTTCGCGGATCCTCAGCATTCAGGAAATGCCCGACTCACTTCAATCCGAACCTGTCCCTCAATCCCGCAACCCTCACTTCGAATTCACCGGGCTCGACGACTGGTTTGTTATCTGCGCCGATGAATGAGAGATCATCCGCCGCAGCTTAAAGGAAAGTGTACGACTCTGGCCCGGTTCCAGATAAACCTTCGCAAAACGCTTAAGTCTCTTTCCGGCTGGCGATAGAGAAGCTACAAGATCAGTAACGTATAACTGGACTACTTCCTTGCCGGCACGACGACCGCTATTAGTTACAGTGACGCTTATCGAGAGGTCGGCGGTCCCGGTTATAGTCTTTGTCCCAGACGCAGATCGCTATAGCCGAAAGTGGTATAGCTTAGACCCTGGCCGAATTCGAACTGAGGCGTGAAAGCCATATTTCCGAAGGCAGTATCCTCTGTTTCGAATGCCTTGTGATCGTAGGTGATCAATCCGTTCGGCGTGCGCGGATAGGTGAAGGGAAGCTTGCCGGAAGGATTGAAATCACCGAAGAGCACATCGGCTACCGCCTGTCCACCTTCATTGCCCGGATTGTAAGCCATCAGAATAGCGCCGGCTTTATCAACAATGCGGTTGATGATTCTGGGACGTCCCTCTACCAACACCAGCACCACTGGTTTTCCTGTAGCTTCAATTGCTTCGGCAAGTTTTAGTTGCGGTTCACCCAGAGTCAGATCAGTAATGTTCCCCGGCGTCTCCAGTGTAGGATCCTTCCCCAAGACAAAGCACCACCACATCGGCAGCGCCGGCGGCGCGAACGGCTGCCGGAATATCGACTTCCGCTTCCACCTCGGTAGGAGTGTTGTTCGCCGTGGAGCCGGCGGGACGCGTGATCTTTGTGCCGGGAACGTAGGTCACATTTGCCGCGCCGGCCTTGGCTTCAATTGCGCGTCGAATAGTCGGACGATCTTTTGGATATAGTGACTCCTCCGAACCTTGCCAGACATAGCTCCAGCCGTTGTTTAAGGAGAGCAGTGAGTCGGCGGTCGGACCCGTGACCAGCACTTTTCGATCTTTCGCGAGCGGCAACAGGTTGTTTGCATTCTTCAAGAGCGTCATCGATTCACGGGCCGCCTGCAGACTGGCCTGTTGCGAGGCGGGTAGTCCAATCTTTGACTTCAAAGCAGCATCCGGTACGGGGCTTATCAAAGAGGCCAAGCTCAAACTTTACTCGCAAGATTCGCCGCACCGCCTCATCAATCCGCGACTGCGGCACCGCGCGCCTTCCTTAACGAGGCGCGATCAAGTGGTCGGCGAAACTGTAGTCGAGCGGTACCATGCTCATGTCGATGCCGGCCATCACGGCCAGCCGCGTTGCTTCCTTCTCAGTGGCCGCAACATGCCAGATCGTTACTAACTTCTTGATATCTTCCCAATCAGAAACTACAAACCCTTTGAAGCCCAGCTCGCCGCGCAGGATGTCCGTGAGAATGTGATGATTGATATGCCCGGGAACGCCGTTGATCTCCGCTGAGTTGACCATTACGGTGCGGGCGCCGGCTCTGACTGCAGCTTCAAAAGGAGGCAGCACATATTCGCGCATTTGAGTTTTCGGGTATCCAGGCTGGAGTGCGGTCGCGTCCGGTAAGCGGAAGACTGTAACCCATGTAATGTTTCAAGCAGGATGCGACACGGTCCTGGGATGCGACGTCCGTTCCTTCGAATCCGCGTACGAAGGCCACTCCCATTACTTTAGCGAGATAAGGATCTTCGCCGAAGGTTTCGTAGAAGCGTGGCCACAGCGGTTGCCGTCCGATATCAAGCACGGGTGAAAAGCTCCAGGGGATGCCGGCGGCCCGCGTTTCCATGGCGGCGATCTCGGAACCGCGCTTCATCAACTCGGGGTTCCAGGTTGCGGCCATCCCGATCTCCTGCGGGAAGAGCGTTGCTCCCCGTACGTAGTTGGCCCCATGGATCGAATCGATGCCATAGATGACGGGAATGCCGAGACGGGCCTTCTTTGTCGCCGCCTCCTGAATCTGCCTGATGATTTCGTGCCATTTGTCAGCGGTTAGAGCCTGGTCCGAGACATTAAGAATTGATCCGACACCGTAGCGAACGATTGCCTTGTCCAGTTTCTCGGGATCGATCTGGATGTCTTGATTCTGGCCCTTTGCAATCATGCCGATGGCCAGCTGGGTCATCTGGCCCACCTTCTCTTCGAGCGTCATGCGTTTGAGCAAGGCTCTCGATTTTTGCGAATTGTCACGCTCCGATCCGGGGTTGATGGCAACCTGAAAGAACTCGTCACTGTCGTTGGTGTCTCGCGGCAACTGCCCCCGTTCATCCGCATAATGCTGACGCTTCGCACTGTCAGCCTTTTGTACCCGCTCAGACCAAAGCATATTGAAAGCGTAACTACCGCCAAAGCGAGCGCAGTTGTTTTCATGTTCTGTTGTTTTCCTTCGGGAGATGGATCAGGCGGAGCAGGCCTATTCCTCTCATTGAAAAGGGGTATTCAAGAAGCGAAAAAGGGGTTGGGATTCCGTTTGAGGGCAAACTATCAATTGCGAGAGTTGCGGTCCTATAAGGTCAGTACCACCACGCGGTAGCGGGTGGGTCTTGACGCGAATCATCAAGCACAGAATTGGGGTCAAGACCTGCGGGTCAATGCAACCGAACCCACACGCTACCGCGTGGTGGTACTGACTTCATGGGACCGCTCGTTGTCAATATGATCGGTGTTCAAACGAGTCAGTATCCTAAAACGGACATAGGAGGCTTCAGGCGCCCCGGATTTCCTCATCCCCTTCCAACTTCCCGCCAGGTAACCAGCTTAACGTTGTTATCCTGGAAGTAGCTTGCGGAAGGCTTCACTGGTAACAAACTGGAAATCACGCTGCCGCCATTCTGAGCCCCAATTGGGATGAGCAAACGTCACCCCTTTCATCTCCTCATCGTCGTATGCCAGATGCACGATCATTTCCGTGATACCGGGCTGCAAGGTTTCTTATCGCGTCGGCGTAGAACTTCGACCAACCGTCGCGGCAGTGACGCTGGGTTCAATGCTGATGACGCTATTCACGACTACATCATCAGGACCCAGCAGAGGAAGGTAGAAAATGGCGCGGCAGCAAACCACTCCTTCGAAATCCTAATGAGGAGCTTGTTGTCGTGTGCCACTCGGAAGAGCGTTTCAAACAAAGCCTGATTTTGGTAAAGCGTACCCATGTGCGAGTCGAGGTGGGTTGGTTGAATGCCAAGTGCTCCTGGCTCGCGCAATTTGCGCGCGAATCTCTGCTTCCGCTTCTTTTGGATCAATGTGCGCGGCCGCTTCGGTTTCCGTCGAGGTAAAGGTAGCCGTCGCGATCCAGAAGAGAGGGCACCTGCTCTTTTCCGAGGACGGGACCCCAGCGGTAGAGAGCCCACTCGCTGGTCAGTGTAAGGTGCAAACCCAGATCGGCTTCGGGATGGCTTCGCGCGTAGGCAGCTATCTCGGGAAGCCATGAACATGGAATCATGATACTGGCTGAACTAACCAGGCCGGTCTCCAGTCCTTTGATCGAAGCCAGGTTAATTGGAGTGGGCCATCCCCAGATCGTCGGCATGGACGATCAGTAGTTTTGTATCCGCATGGATAACCAAGCCGTTCGACGAGAGTTTTTGTAGGCGCTTTTGCCACTGTGAGCCGCGTCTTCGTGCGGGAAGACACTGTGGTTGATGTGGCAACGAGCAAGCATGTCACGATTGCAGTAAAAACCTTCAGTTTCATGGTTCAGCTTCTCCTTACCAGTCCCGAAGGACTAAATCATCACGTCCCTACGGGACGTCGGAGCTAGTTAGAAAAACCTGTGTTCAGAATATCGAACGAATATTAGATCAATACCCGATAAAAGTCTCTTTTACACAACTCTGGTTTTAGATATGATGTGCTCACGTCCTTCATTTCTGATCTACATGAGCCACGAATCTGTTGAAAGCGAAAAAGAAGGCCGCCCTCTGCTGAGACGCTTTGGACTGCTCCAGGCGATCGCCCTAAACATGTCGAACATGCTGGGTGTGGGGCCGTTCATCACCATTCCGCTTTTGATGTCGGCGCTTGGCGGTCCACAGGCAATGGTGGGCTGGCTGGTTGCCGTTTTAATCGCAATCCCGGACGGCATGGTCTGGAGCGAACTGGGAGCTGCGATGCCGGGATCGGGAGGGTCCTACGTCTACCTGCGCGAGGCCTACGGTCGTGAGACCTTTGGACGGCTCATGGCTTTCCTTTTCATCTGGCAGTTCATCCTGAGCGGTCCGCTTGAGATAGCTTCAGGGTACATCGGCTTCGCCAGGTACACCGGTTATGTCTGGCCGGGAATCACAGCCGGCCAGACACTGCTGGTCGCCGCGGCCGTCGGGATTGTCAACATCGTGTTCCTGTATCGCCGCATCACTTCAATCGGCACGATCACGGTGAGTTTATGGATCGGGACGTTGCTGACCACGCTCGCGGTGATAGTTACCGGAGCCATGCATTTCAGCGCCGCCCGCGCTTTTGACTTTCCTCCGGGCGCGTTCAACTTCTCGCTTGGCTTTCTCTTCGGTTTAGGCGCTGCTTCGCGAATCGGAGTCTATGATTACCTGGGCTATTACGACATCTGCTACATCGGTGACGAGGTGAAGGAGCCGGGCCGGACAATTCCGCGGTCAATCATCATTAGTGTTGTCGCGGTAGCGATCATCTACTTCGCGATCAATCTCTCCATTATCGGAGTTGTGCCCTGGCGTGAGTTCGTGCCTTTTGATGCGCATCCGCAATCAGGGTTCGTCGTTTCGCTGATGATGGAAAAATCTACGGAGCGAAGGTCGCGACTGTCTTCACCGCCATGGTGCTCTGACCGCATTCGGTTCGGTCTTCGCGCTACTGCTTGGCTATTCACGAATACCTTATGCCGCCGCGCTGGACGGCTACTTCTTCAAAGTGTTTGGGCGGCTGCATCCGACAAAGAGATTTCCTATGTGGCGCTGATTGTGCTCGGCGTGATTTCTATTATTTGCAGTTTCTTCTCGCTTGATAAGGTCATTGACGCGCTTATTTCAACCTGGATTCTGGTCCAGTTCATCGGGCAAGTTTTTGCCCTTATTCTTCTGAGGCGGCGCGCTCCGGACATGCCTCGTCCTTATCGCATGTGGCTCTATCCACTGCCCAGCATTATCGCGCTCGTGGGTTGGATATTTATTTTTGCGACTACACCATGGCCAGTTATCGTTCTCGGCCTGGGAATGCTTACTCTGGGAGCCGGCGTTTTTCTGGCGTGGTCCTGGCGTAGCGCGAGCTGGCCTTTGCTCCAGCTGGCCCTGATGCTCCAGCTTGACGCTTTCGCTGTCAATCATATGTTGAGAAAGAGTTCGGTATGAGAGAAACCCTTGTCGCCGGAGGCATAATCCTATTGTTGAGTCTCGCGGCGCTCGCTGATAACCCCAGCCAGCGTCGGGCCCTCAACCTGCAAAAGTCTTCTTGAGGAAGGGTTGGAGCATTCAGTCTTCGGCGCAGATCAAAGAGAAGGGCGATGTAATTTCCACTAATAAATTCCAACCAAAGAATTGGTTTCCGGCGACAGTGCCGTCTACGATTGTCGGAAACCTGGTAGAAGACAAAGTCTATCCCGATCCATTGGTCGACAAGAATCTGCGGCTGATCCCCGGCTGCAGCTATCCGGTTGGTGCCAACTTCTCAAACCTTCCCATGCCCGAGGACAGCCCTTTCCGGGTTTCATGGTGGTATCGAACTCAGTTTCGCCTTCCGGTAAGTTATCGCGGTAATGAATGTCTGGCTAAACTTCGAAGGGATTAACTTTCGCGCAAACGTCTGGCTCAATGGAAAACAGATTGCCTCTTCGGATCAAATAGCCGGAACCTTTCGGATCCATGAACTGAACATCCGGGATGCAGCGCTGGTTGGCGACTTGAATACGCTGGCAGTGGAAGTCTATCCGCCGCAGCCGGATGATCTCGCCTGGACGTGGGTTGGATTGGAACCCGATGCCGCCCGATAAGAACATGGGGATTTTCCGCGATGTGTCCTTGACTAGTAGTGGTCCGGTCAGCATCAGGTATCCGCAGGTAGTCTCACATCTTGATCAGCCCTCACTGGAGACCGCGCATTTGACTGTGAACGCAGAAGCTCGCAACGCGGCGGATGTGGAAGCGACAGGCACCATGAGTGTTCGGCTTGCCGGCATTTACCTGTCACAGAAGGTGACGCTTGCCCCACAGGAAACGAAATCAGTTTCGTTCACGCCCGAAGATTTCCCGCAGCTCAATATCTCGCAACCACGTCTGTGGTGGCCGGTGCACATGGGCCAGCAGGACCTTCATGACCTGGTGACCGAGTTTGAGATTGGCGGTGCGATCTCAGATCGTCAGTCCAGCCGCTTTGGCATTCGGGAAATCACCTCAGAACTCGACAGTCAAAACCACCGCGTTTTCAAAGTAAACGGCCGCAATGTGCTCATTCGTGGCGGCGGCTGGTCCTCTGACATCTTCCTGCGGTCGTTGCCTGAACGTTTGAAATCAGGAATTCAAGTATGTCCGGGATATGAACTTGAATTCGATCCGTTTGGAAGGCCAACTGCAACCGGATGGTTTCTTTGAACTCGCTGATCAGTACGGAATTTTCATCATTGCCGGCTGGTGCTGTTGTTCCCATTGGGAGCACTGGCAGCACACCGCCGAATATCAGGGAAGGACCTATCTGGGACAAAGAAGATTATGAGATCGCCGCGAAGTCGCAAGCCGATCAAATCAGGCGTTTGCGTAGTCACCCCAGTTTGCTGGTCTGGCTGAATGGTAGCGACAATCCGCCGCCTCCTGATGTGGAACAGATGTACATTGATATCCTGAAGCGGTATGACTGGCCTAATCCCTTCCTCTCATCGGCCACGGCAAAGCCGAGCACCGTTACAGGTACCACCGGAGTCAAAATGGAAGGCCCGTACGAATGGGTGCCGGCATCATATTGGCTCTCCGATAAAAAGTTGGGTGGCGCTCATGGCTTTGCCACAGAAATAAGTCCAGGTCCGGCGGTGCCGCCAATCGAAAGCCTGCGACGCATGTTGACCGAGGATCATCTTTGGCCAATCAATGAATCCTGGACCTATCACGCGGGCGGTGGACAGTTCAAAGATCTAAAAGTCTTTACTGAGGCCCTCAATGCGCGCTATGGGCCGGCCACGGACGCTTCGGATTACGCGATGAAATCGCAGCTGATGGCTTACGAAGGCCAGCGCGCGATGTTTGAGGCCTTTGCTGGGAACAGGTACAACTCGACGGGGGTTATTCAGTGGATGCTGAACAACGCCTGGCCTTCCATGATCTGGCACCTTTATGACTATTACTTAATGCCCGGCGGAGGTTATTTCGGAACGAAGAAAGCGTGCGAGCCGGTTCATGTGCAGTATTCTTATGCTGACAAATCCGTGCTGGCAGTGAACACAACCGAGAGACCGCTCCGTGATCTGAAATTGACGGTGCAGGTCTTTGACCTAAATCTCGCCGTAAAATTCTCAAACGTGCTAAAGCTTGACATTCCGCCTGACAGCAACTCAGCGGCTTTCGTCATTCCGCAAGTCCAGGATCTGTCGGATACGTATTTTCTCCATCTCTTGCTTGAAGACAGCAGTGGTCAAACACTCAGTGCAAACTTTTACTGGCTTTCAACCAGGGATGATGTGCTTGATTGGCAAAAGTCCACCTGGTATTACACACCCACGAGTTCTTACGCTGATATGACCCAACTACAAAACCTTCAGCCGGTGAAGTTGGTGCTATCGAGCCGGGTAGCGCGTAAGGACGGCGACGAGATCGCTCGTGTAAGAGTGTCAAATCCTGGTCGCAGCATAGCCTTCTTCATTCATCTTCAGATTAAGCAGGGACCCGAGGGACAAGATGTTCGGCCAGTCATTTGGGAGGACAACTATTTCTCGTTGCTACCGGGTGAGAGCAGGGAAGTCAGCGCCACCTATCGGATAAGCGACTTAGCCAGGCCTGGAGCATTGTTGGCAGTCAATGGTTGGAATGTATCGCCGGTGACAACTCGCATAGGCGCCATCGCGAAACCTCGAGGCTCGGGGCAGTAGCCGGATCTCAACTATGAAACCGTTAAAGATTGGGATCACGGGCGTGCGCGGGATTGTCGGCCAGACCTTTACGCCGGAGGTTGCCGTCGGCTTTTCCCAGGCGTTCGGTACCTATCTCGACGGCGGGCGCGTTCTGGTTTGCCGCGATACTCCGCGCCTCCGGACCGATGGTCCGTGCGGCGACGATCGCCGGGTTGCTCGCCGCCGGTTGTGAGGTTATCGACCTTGGGATTTCCCCGACACCAAGCCTCGCAGCTGGCAGTTACCTGGCTCAAAGCAGATGGTGGCATCGCAATCACCGCCGGTCATAATCCATCTCAATGGAACGCACTGAAATTTGTGCGCGGTGATGGACTCTATCTAAACCCAACGCAGGCCGAAGAACTACTTGACATATTCCACCAGGGAGAATTCGCCAAGGCTGCCTGGGACCAGATCGCACCCGCGATACAGCATCAGGATCCAATCGCGCACCACATCGAATTGCTGAAGAGTGTTTTTGATGTTGAGGCGATCAGGCAGCGCAGGGTTAAAGGTCGCGATCGATTGCTGCAACGGCGCCTGTTCGCTGCTCATGCCGCGTTGGCTAAAGGAAATCGGTTGTGAAGTCCTGGCGATTAATGACGATCCCACCGAAACGTTCCCTCATGCGCCCGAACCGAAGCCTCAGAACATGGCGCAACTTGGTGCGGTAGTTAAGAGCGGGACGTGCTGATATCGGGTTCGCTCATGATGCCGATGGCGAGCGACTCGGAATTGTAACCGAGTTGGGCCAACCCCTTTCCGAGGAATTGACGTTCGCTCTGGCGACCCGAATCCGTCTTGAGCAAAAGACAGGCAACGTAGTGACGAACATTTCTACCACCAGCGCCATTGAGCAAATTGTCGCGGTCTATGGCGGAACCGTTGTGCGCACACCTGTGGGACAAACCTATATCTCCGAGGGCATGATCGAACTTAACAGCGTGCTTGGCGGCGAAGGCAGCGGTGGCGTGACTGTTCCCGAATTACACTTGACGCACGACAGCGCCGCCGCGGTTGGCCTGATTCTCGAAGGTATGGCGCGTGACGGAAGATCAGTCTCGAAGCTCGTTGAGGAACTTCCTCAATTGACGATGTTGAAACATAACTTTCCCGTTGAACCGAATCGACTCTATTCGGTGCTGCAGAACTTTCGCGTCAGCGTCGAGCGTGAGCAGTTAACTTACGATCTGACGGACGGTATTAGAGTTGTATTACCGGACGGCTGGATCCACGTGCGGGCCTCGAATACAGAATCCATGATTCGCCTGATTGTCGAGGCTGATGATAAGGCGAACGCTCACAAACTGTTGGATTGGGCTCGAGATAGATTAAACAAGTGAGCGACAGAATTTCCCAACCCGCGAAGCGGGTGGCAGCATAAAGCCTGGGGTGTAGCGTAGCGGAACCCCGGATGATGACGGATAGAGGGCGAAGCCCACGAAGTGGGCGGCAGCGGCCCTCTAGAGCGATTGATCCGAATGAATGAGTTTATGAAATCTCGTTGTATGCGATCCGTCTGTCGCCCGGTTCCACGGGCTCGAATTTTATTTGCCTTTTCAACCTGGGGTTCCGCTGCGCTACACCCCAGGCTTTATGCTTGCGCGCACGCTCCGCGGGCTAAGACAATCTAAATCGAACCTGGAATCCATGCGAGCGATACCAACTCTAAAGATCAGCATTTCCGGTGTGCGCGGAGTGATCGGCGAGTCTCTGACGCCTACGTTATTGACTCGATTTGCTCAGGCTTTCGGCACCTACGTTGGGCTCGGAACCATTGTCATTGGGCGCGATCCACGTACTTCGGGCGAGATGGTCAAGCAGGCCGTCATCGCGGGCCTGCTGTCCAGCGGTTGTCGCGTCATCGACATTGGAGTGTGCCCGGTGCCGACTATTCAGCTGCTCGTGCGGCATCATCGTGCACATGGAGGTATCGCGATTACCGCCAGCCACAACCCGGCGGAGTGGAACGCTCTGAAGTTTATCGGCGGTGACGGACTCTTCCTGAATAGCGGCAAGGCGCGCGAGATGCTCGACATCTATCATCAAGGCGAGTACACGAAAGTTGCCGGCGCCGAAATGAGAGAAGTTGAAGAGATGCCGGGGCGACCGATCTGCACATTGAGAAAATTCTTGATGTGCTTGGACCGCTACCGCAACGGACAAAGCCGCTGCGTGTAGTGCTCGATGCTTGCAACGGAGCGGGTTCGCTGGTTGGTCCCAAATTATTAGAGCGTTTGGGTGTTGAAGTCATTCCCATTAACGTAACTCCAAACGGATTATTTCCGCGTCCGGCTGAACCGTTGGCCGAGAACCTGGGCGACTTGTGCGCCGCAGTAAGAGCACATGGAGCCAATATTGATTTGCCCAGGACATGGACGCGGACCGGCTTGCAATCGTCTCAGAGCAGGGAATACCTATCGGCGAGGACTACACGCTCGTATTGGCAACTCTCTATGTGCTCGGCAAAGAGTTGGGTCCGGTAGTCGCAAATCTATCATCCTCCTCAGTGCTTCAAGAGGTCGCCAAGCGGATTTGATTGTCCGCTTTTCCTGACCAGGATCGGTGAGGTTAACGTAACCGAAGAGATGCAGAAAGAAAATGCCGTCATTGGCGGCGAGGGCAACGGTGGCGTTATCTATCCCCGAATCAACTTTGCGCGCGATAGTCTCGACCGGCATGGCGCTTGTTCTACACCTGCTGGCCGAAACCGGTCAGAACGATCACTGAGCTGGTGAATCGTTTTCCGACCTTTAGCTTGATCAAAGAGAAACTAGCGTGTCCCTCCAACAAGATCCTCTGCGGTGCTGAGAATGCTGCGTCATGAGTATGCTGAATATCCGCTCGATATGCGCGATGGCGTGAAAGTAATCCTGCCTAACGGGTGGTTTCTGGTGAGAGGTTCAAATACAGAACCGATCATTCGCGTGATGGCGGAAGCGGCGGATGAAGCTGCCGCGCGTGAAATCATTGCCGGTGTCTATGGGCAGGTGCAGGCGTGTATAGATTCATGAGTAGTGAAGCGGTGAAGCGGATGGTAGCACGAAGCCTGGAGTTTCGCTGTGCTTCACCCCAGGCTTCGCTAATTGTAGCCGGCATAGTTTGATGCGGCCGTGCGGCTGAAGTTGGTTACTCGCCTGCACCTCGGGTCACGATGACCTTCTCTCGCTGAATGCGGTTCTTCGCCAACTGACGTTCCAAGCGGGGCCGGTGTAACTCCCGTCCCGTGTTATCTCCAGCATTCCAGATTTGCGAGAGGAAGTACTGGCCATCGTAATTGTTAAAGACCAGTCTGGTGTTTTCCTGCGTTATCGCTGGTCCATACGGAGCCGGTGGTAAAGAGGACACTATCATCTCCCGTCACGCTTTGAATCAGCCAAAAGCTGTTGGAGTCCTTCCGGTTGGGCTCGACCGTGTATTCGCCGGCCGGAAGTGTCTTGTGTCCAACAGTGAAGCTGAACGGAATGTTGATAGTGCTGCGTTTGGACTGAGCGTTAACAACAGCTGCTGACATGGTTAACAGCAGACTAAGTATCGCCAAAATTCTAAAAGCTTGCGTTTTCATATCTTCTTTTCCTTCTTCCAAAGTTGCGTGGGCAGCGCCATTGCCGCCCACATTTACTAACGCGCAAACCGAAAAGAAAAAGGACCAAATCTTTTATGAGGTCTGGTGAGGAACAGGGCCTATACTGCCCAGCGGTAAAATTCTTGCGGGAGAAAGGCTAAAGCGTGGATGACAAAACATTGAATTATGCTGTTGAGCGCCGTGAATTCTTGAAAATCGACCGGTTTGGGTGCGCTGGGTCTTGCGCTTCCAGAGCTAGCCTCTGCTCGTGTTGAACGCCCTGGGGAATTGCCGTTTTATGTAGGGACCTATACATCAGGAAAGAGCAAGGGAATCTATCTCTATTCGTTGAACCTGACGATCGGGCGAGTTAAAGTATGTCGCCACGACCGAAGGGGTGAAGGATCCCTCGTTTCTGCCGTCGCTCCAAGCCATCGTTACTTGTATGCGGTCAACGAAGTCGAAGAGTTTGGCGGCAAGAAGAGCGGTGCCCTCAGTTCCTTTGCTATTGATCAACGCACGGGTAGTTTGAGGTTGCTGAATCAACAGCCGTCATTGGGCGGCGCACCGTGTTACCTGGTTGTTGATCGAGGCCGGTAGATTTGTTTTAGTAGCGAACTATGTGGGCGGCAACGTTGCTGTTGCTTCCAATACGAGAGCGACGGAAGTTTGGGCGAGGCCACCGACCTGAAACAGGATCTGGGTTCGAGCATACAATGCTGAGCGTCAGGAAGGACCACATGCGCATTGCATCGTTCTGTTCGACGCCGCCAACCGGTTTGCTTATCGCCTGTGACCTCGGCACCGACAAGATCATGATCTTTCGGTTTGACGCGCGGCGCGGAAAGCTGATCCCAAACGAAGACGCCCTCGGTACAGGCTCAAGCCCGGCGCCGGACCGCGCCATCTGACTTTTCATCCCGGCGGCAAGTTCGCCTATGTCATTAATGAACTGCACGCGACGGTAACGGCTTTCGCCGCGCGATCCCGGTCAGGGCAATTTGAAGGAGGTGCAAACTAGTTGCCAACTTTGCCCGCCGATTTTACCGGTGAGAACACGAGCGCCGACATCCACGTTTCTCCCGATGGTCGATTTCTATACTGTTCGAACCGCGGCCACGACAGCATCGCTGCTTTCGCAGATCGATTCACGCGACGGGCCGCCTGACTTTGTCGCTCACGAACCAACCCGAGGAAAACGCCGCGCAATTTTGCAATCGATCCGACTGGGTCGTTTCTGCTGGTTGCGAATCAAAACTCCGACAACATCGTCACTTTCCGACGCGAATGTCAAAACAGGTCGACTCAGCGCCACGGGTCACGTCGCTGAGTGCGCCGTCGCCTGTCTGTCTGAAATTTACAACGCCGTTTGGGTGAGTTGTGTTTACGAAGGGAAGGAGCGGGGCAAGCCCATGTAGTGCACCCCGAAAATGACGCAAACAGTTAAGACAAGGTTAATGGTTGAAGCGACGCTTCGAACTCAGCCGGCGGCAGATAGCCGATAGCGGAATGAAGTCGCTTGTGATTGTAAACTGCTTCGATGAAGTGCTCTATGGAATTCAGCACTTCGGCAAAGGTGTCATAGTCGTTCAGGTACACTTCTTCGTACTTCAAGGTGCGCATGAATCTTTCAGCTTTGGCGTTGTCATAAGGAGTACCGGGGCGACTCATGCTGATGATAATTTGGTGTTGCTCCAGCACTTGAACATAGTCGTAGCAAGCATATTGGACACCCTGATCAGAGTGATGCATCAGCTTACCGGGTCGGAAGCGACGCGTTTGCAAAGCCATCTTTAAGGCCGCCAAAGGCAAGCGCGCATCAATGGAACGGGCCAATGCCCAGCCAATGCAACGACGACTATAAGCGTCCAGGACAGCAGCCAGATAGATGAATGCGCGCGGTAGTCGAATGTAAGTAATGTCAGCGACCCAGAGTTGGTTGATATCAGTGCAACACCAGTTCCCGGGCCCGGTTCGGGTAGACTGTGAACCGGTGTTGCGGAATCCGTAGTGGCGACAAAAGCACGGCGCCGCAGACAGAGCAAGTTATCTTCCCGTAAGAGGCGCAAGACGACTTTGCTGTTGATAATTACACCACGGCGCCGCAGTTCTTTAGTGATGGGGCGGTAACCGTAAGAACGCATTTCCAGAGCGATGGAATGGATCTGTGCCCGGCGCTGGATGTCTTTTTCTGCAGTGGTCACGGCGGCGGACCGCAGTCGACGTCTAATGGTCGAGCGCGAGAGACCGACCGCCTCGCCGAGCGATCGAAGGGCTCGCTCGACGGTCGGTCTCTCTGCTAGTTCCTGGCGCAACAGTTCCATGAATAAGCGCTGGCGTTGCCGCGCAGTCTTCAGCTGTCGCTGTTCCAGCTTCTGCAAAAGCTTTTTAAAAAGTCGTTCTCCAGGGCGAGGCGGCCTATCATCCGCTCCAGCTCGTGAATCCGAGCTTCATCGCTGTAAGCACGGCCCGGGCCCGCGAACGCCTTGTCTTTATATTTGGCGCAGTTGTTCGCGCCACTTGTGAATGGTGCTTTCGCAAACTTGATATTCGCGGGCGGCCTGCGCCTGGCTTTTGCCGGCAGCTACTTCGCGTAACACCTGGAGCTTGAACTCGCGCCTGAATACGCGCCGTTTTTGTTGTGACATAGTTAAGCTTTCTCCCTCCGGGGATCTATGCTTAACTTTTTGTGTCAGTCAAGGGTGCAGTTCACCGCCTTCCTCACCCTGGAGCTACTTGAAGTTGAGTCGTGTAATCCCTGTTTGACAGGCTTTCAGGCGGTAGCTATCCGGCACGCTGGAGAACCTCTCAGGTTGGGAAGGTGGGCTTGCCCCCCGCTCCTTCCCCTTCTTCGGACGTCGTCGGCTCTTACGCAGGCCGATTGCAGATAGCGCGTAGAACAGGATGGCAACCAATACCAGGTACTGGAATCCCAGCAGCATCGAGGTATATTCGGCCAGCCCGCCCATCATGGCCCCGGCGATGTTGACGCCAAAAGCGCGGTCGGGCACCGCGCTCCGTTTAAATGAGATGGCAAAAATGACACCGGCAAACAGTATCGGAGCAAACACCAGCAGGCATGAGCCAAGCACCTGAAGGCTGCGATTCATTCCCAGAAAAATCAAGCGGCACAATAGCGTTCAGCGCCGAGGGTGATGAGCAGGCCCGCGTAGTATGGCCACAAGCCGCGTCGGCTTGAACCGCAGCGTCAAGAGATTCGCCAGCAGAATCATCACCAGGACGGCCAGGAACACCACTGAGTTAACGACCCAGGTACTGCCGAACAGGAGTGCCATTGTGACGACCGCTTTGGTCTCCACCAGCATGAATCCCGCCCCCAGGAAGAAAGCTGAACGTTGAGTGCGCTCGCCGAACGCCCGAAACCCTGCCTATCGCATTCGGCGCGTTCAGCACACGTTTTTCGTCACGGGGCAGAAACAGAAAAATCAGCAGCAACCCTAACTCCGCCCATGATCAGCATTCCGCGTAAACTCAGGTGTCGGTATCATTGGCTCACGCAAGTAGAGAAACGGCCAGTCGTCGGTCGCGGTCGCGCAGCGCGCCTTGCGGGCGGCAACACGCGTGGCTAAGCCAAAATGCTTGCCAGTGAGACGCGTTGCCGCCCTCGCCGGCGTCTGTTCGACTTTTGCTGCTTCGAGTCCGTGTTGCTGAAAGCCGTTTGGTGACGCTGGCCCAGGTGGCTCGTCGTTGCGCAGCCAGTAGTCAGGGTGCGTCGGCAAACGCGTTTCGTAAATCCCCGGTTGCTCCGGCGAAGAAGATCGTAAAGTCCCGAACGTCGCTTTCTCCGGCTCGATCACTTTCCGGTAGGGCAAAGTTAAGACTAATGAATTTCCGGCGCCGAACACTTCGTCCAGGCCTTTGCAACGCGCCGCGAGCCAGCCCTGACGAAAATAGTTGTAGATTACGAAGGTGCCATTCGGCTTGAGGTGGCGACGCACGTCTGCGAACGTTTGCCGCGTGAACAGAAAACTCTCGAGGCGAATATTGCTGTAGCCGCTGTGCAACACCAGCGAGTCCACCAGGGCATAGACGATCAAATCGTACTTCCGGTCAGTGGAACGAAGAAAGTTACGGCCGTCATCCAGGTGAATCTGAACGCGCTCGTCCTGGTACGGATGATCGGGATGATATGCGCGCCCCAGCACGGTAGATCGCTGGATCGATTTCCACCGCGTCAACGTGTTTCGCGCCCCACTGCAAGGCCCTGACCGACATCGTTGCCTGAGCCGGCGCCGATGATCAGCACGTCTGCGAAGGGCGGCCGGCCTGCATCTCGATTCAGCAGGTGCGGCAGAGCATAAGCTGGAAAGTTCTCGGTTACGCGAGACCATCTGCTGGTGGTAGATCAGGTTTACCGAAAGCGACAGGTCGGCCTGCTTGAAATCGATCCGGTAGTAGGGTGACCAGATTTGCTGTGCTCGCTGCTGACCCTGAATACTTGATCATGCACCGGAGTAAACGCTGCGAGCCAGACCACCGAGCAACTAGCAGCACCGCCGTCAACGAGCCCCAGCCGAACAGACGTCTGTGGAAAACGATCGGTCGTGGTGAGACGAAATAGAAGTAACCGAGCCCACGGCTGCCACGAGCAACCACCAACAGTGCTCGGAATTTCCAGCCAGGAACACGCCGCGAACAGCACAACTCCACGATGCTGCCGACGATGTTCAGCGTGTAAGCCTGTACGCGGCTGGGCCACCGTTTGAGGCCGCGGCCCAGTTCCTGTCCTGGACCGACAAAGGCCAGCGCGATGACGATGAAGAAAAACCCGCAAAGAATTTCCACCGGAATGGCGTAACGCGACAGATCCTGACTGTGATATTCGGTGCCGAAGTAGACTTGCTGCGGCGAAGCTTGATTGCCCACATCGACGACGTTGGAGAACAATCCGCTGCTGATCTCAACCGCATGCGCGGCTGCCAGAGCAACGCACGAGCAGAAGCGGGGTCCAGGTCAGATAGTTGCGCCGGTGGCTCGCTGCCAAACAACCGACCGACATGCCAAGGAAAGATGCCAGGAGCACCACGTTGGTGAAGAATGTCAGGTAAAGAACGTGGGCCGGAAACCAACGAATAGCAGCCAGCTCCAGAAACAGGATTAAGAAGCTTATGAGAAACAACTCGAAGCCATCACTCAATCTGTTGGGCGTCGCGGATTCGTTTTTCGACGAGCGAGTAGTGTTCACAGTTGTGTTGGAGCGGGCGATGTTTGGAGTTATAAGATACTGATTGCGGTTTAGCGCTAAAAGTGTTTAGCGAATGCCGGCTAACATTTCCACCAGGGCCTCCGGTGCTGACCATTGTGCAGTTGTGATCTGCGGTTAGCCAGGACAGGCCAGCCGCGCTCTTCGCACGCTGCGCCTGAGGCCAAAAATCGTCATCCTTCGCTTCCTTACCCGCGGCCACCGTGAGCATGTAGGTGGCAGGAAGCTTGAGGGCAGCTTTGTTTTTCAGAGAGATTGCCTCAGTAAAAGTCTTGAGAGATTGCGGTACGTCATGGGGCGGCGGCTGATCCGGCTTCACCCACAACGGCACGATGTAATCGCCTTTGATCATAGGCTTCAACCAATCACCGCGCGAGCCCTGAAAAGTCATTACACTCTCGCCGTCGTTAGGCACGAACGCATCCAGGTAGACGAGCCGCTGGATACGATCGGGCACGCGATCAGCCACGCCCGTTATTACCATGCCACCATAACTGTGGCCTACGAGAATTATGTCATGAAGATCTTCAAAGAGAATTGTGTTGACTACATCATCAATATGCGTGCTGAGTCCGATATCAGGCCTACTAAGATGCACACGTTCACCGAGCCCGGTGAGTTGCGGCCTGTAGACGTTGAACCCTTTCTGCCGGAGCAACTCATCGACACGACGAAAGGCCCAACTGCCACCCCACGCGCCGTGGACGATTACGATAGTCGGTTTCGTGGTTGCGGGTGGCTTTGAGATTTGAGCCGTAACGGTTTTTAACGCTGCGCCTGCCAACATCAGGATCAGCAAGTTAATTGCAAAAACTCGACATCGAATTTTCATATTGATCTCGCGACTAAGTTAGTGTGGACGGCGCGCATCTTAACATGGAATCTCAAAGATGGGCTTCGCCCGTACTAATGCAGTCTGACAAACTCTGTTTTGATCGATCGTTGAGCATTCGTGCCCCGACAGCGAGTGAGGTCAGTACCACCACGCGGTAGCGGGTGGGTCTCTTGATTGCCGATTGCCAATTTGCGATCGGTCTGGCGATAAAGCCAATCTGCAATCGACAATCGGAAATCGAAAATCCGGAGACCCACTCGCTACCGCGCGCTGGTATTGACCTCATCGCTGTGAATCTTGCGCTTCACGAGCGAAGTCAAATACCATGCGCGGCCAGGAAAAAGGGCTGTCATGTCGGTAAAGTCTTAGTTCGCGCTCCGCGCTCATTGCAGGGCGGACGCCCGCGGTCCCAGCAAATCGCTTGACGGTACATAGGTGCGAGGCGGATTAACACAATGACGAGAATTCGAAAAGGACAAGTTGTTTTGCGGGATCATTCTGCTGCTGAACCTGGCAGCGACCTCGATTCATGGCCAGGCAGGGATTCGTCACCACTCGTGGAAAAGATCTAGTCTCGACGGATGGCAAGCCTCTACAGTTAAAAGGCATCAATCTGGGCAACTGGCTGCTGCCCGAAGGTTACATGTTCAAATTCAAGACCGCCAATTCGCCGCGGCGGATAGAAACGGTAATCAATGAACTGATCGGTGAAGACGAGGGCCGGCGATTTTGGAAAGCCTATCAAAGAATTACATCACGCAGGGAAGACATTAGGTTCATAAAACAATCCGGGTTCAACTCGGTTCGCGTCCCCTTTCAGCTACCGGTTATTTGTATCAGACACAGTTCCCGTAAAGCTGGAAGGAGAAGGCTACCGGCTCTTAGATGACGTTGTAACCTGGTGCAAGCGAGAGAATCTTTACGTGATTCTTGATATGCATGCCGCACCGGGCGGACAGACCGGGGACAACATCGACGACAGCTGGGGCTATCCATTTCTTTTGAAAGCGTCGAGAGTCAGGAGTTGACTCATCAGCATATGGCGCAAGCTTGCCGCGCGTTATCGAAATGAAGCCTGCGGTCATCGGTTACGATCTCCTCAACGAGCCCATCGCGCATTATTTTGACGGCGCGAAACTGAACCCGAAGCTCGAGCCGCTCTATCGCAGGATCGTAACGGGCATAAGAGCAGGTCGACACGTAACCACACTCATCTTTCTCGGCGGTGCGCAATGGGATACGAACTTTAAAGTGTTTGGACCGCCCTTTGACGCGAAACTCTGTCTACACTTTCCATAAGTACTGGATGGAAGTTAACCGAGGGGCTATTCAGGAGTTTCTGGATTTCCGCGACAAACATAATGTCCCAATTTGGATGGGAGAATCCGGCGAGAACACCGGACGAATGGATTACTTCCTTCAGGACATTGCTTGACGCGAACAACATTGGCTGGTGCTTCTGGCCATACAAGAGAATGGATGCAACCTCGTGCGCTGTCTCGATAAACTCGCCCGCGGAATGGGACACGATCATCGGCTTTGCGGAGGGACCGCGGACAACCTATGAAGACGTGCGAAAACATCGTCCGCCAAAGAGAAAAGTGCAGAAGGCGTTGAACGACTATCTTGAGCGAATCAAATTCGCGAACTGCAGAATCAACCAGGGTTATTTGAAGGCGCTGGGGTTGAAATGATGCTTTTTGGAGTGCGGTGACCTGTCACCGCTTTCGTCCGTCGCGACCTGTCGCGACGCTACTGGCGACAGGTCGCCAGCGACCAAAGCGCCGACAGGTCGGCGCACTCCATATGCGTTTTTACTTTTGCAGTCCCAAAGCCTTCACGACGTCTACATCAGCCGTCGCGTGGCCATTCTGCTTATTGACCACCGCAAAGCCGCCCGCGTAGTCCCACATGGTCCAGCCGATGCCGTACTTTTCCAGCGCTGTGCGCATATCCCTAATCCAAACGACGCGATCGGCAGGTGGCGCAAATTTGCGAAAGGTCCCGAACTCGTTACATGTAAGCGGGACCTGATACTTTGCAGCCCAGGCGGCAGCCGCTCCAATCTCGTGGTCGATGCGGGTCGCGTTCCAGCCATCTTCGCCATAGCGAAGCAGATTGTAACGCGCCGGTTCATCCTGAACCGTGTCGAGAACTTTGCTTACGCTTTCGGATTCGACGGGTAGGGGATGTTCTTATAGAAGGGAACATTGCCGCCGGCCCATGTTGCCCCCTGATGCGTGAATGCAAACGGCTCGTAGAAGTGGAAGTTGTATACAATGTTCCGGTCGGCATAAGGCATCAGAAACAACAACTCTGGTAGACCTGACCACCTATGGCCGGAAGCGATAATCGGTATGCTGCGGCGCACCTGGAGCGAATGGCGGAAATGAGTTTCCCCTGCATGCCATACCAACGGTAACCATCTTCCACCATTGGCTCATTGATAACTTCAAGAAAGACGCGCTCGGGATCACGCGTTGAGAGATGCTGGGCCAACGCTCGCCAGAATTTGCCGAATGCTTCAAGCTGACGATCGTTGCTATTAAGCTTTACCTTGAATTCATCGGACGGATGGATGTCAACGATGACGGCCAAACCATTGGCGAGTATCAAGTCAAGCGCATTGTCGAGATACTTCAGGTAATCGGCTTTTAGTCTACCTGGATCATCCGTTATTGAAGAGCGGCACAGGCTCCAGGGTAAGGCGAACATGATCAAAGCCGATGCTTTTGATAAGCGCGAAGTCTTCAGCCGTGGTATGTGATTCGAGATGAGCTTTTTGAATAATCAGCGGACTGCGCGAACCAGTGACTGAGATTGATTCCATGTCGCAGCCGGGCAAGTCTCGAGGCCGGAACCTCAGATTGCGCTGACGGGTGCTCATTCGCGTCGACTCTATCGCCAGGCGAGCTGGCCCCTCACCGCCGTTGACACGATTGCCAAAATAGAGATAGATACGGCGATAATCGATAGTGAGATCCAATGTTTGAGCATGCCGATTCTTTTTAGCAGTCAACGCAAGAGAAAGCAAAGTATAGGAGCGTCGTCAAACTGAACGAGTTTGACCTTGCTGCTCCCAGCGCCAACGGCGCGAAATGTAAAAGCCAGGGCAAGCGACGAAGGAGCGTCGCCCCTGGATAATGTTTGAATAAGTCGCAGCCCTGAAAGGGCGAAATAAGAGCGAACCTTTCTAGCAGTTTATTTACATCATTCTGGCGTGTTCAGCTGATGAAGCCATATTGCGCCCCTTCAGGGCTCGGAGTTTCCGCTCTACCTGACCCAGGGGCGACGCTCCTTCGTCGCTTGCCCCTGGCTTTTACATTTCGCACCTTTGGCGCTTAGTTGAGCACCGCAATTTTGAATTTCGACACTACCCAATGTAAGAGCTGGTGGAAAGTGAGCTAACGTGAACAGTGCAAAATTGCTGATCCTTATTCTGACGCTGTTAATCCTGATGGTTGGAACTTCTCAATCTCAAACCAGACTGGGAAAAAGAGCGTCGTGCCAAGCGGCACCATAACGTTAGACACAGGCTGGCAGTTTCGCGAAGTTGGTAAAGACGATTGGCGACCGGCAACCGTGCCCGGTTGTGTGCACACCGACCTGCTGAACAACAAACTGATCGAGGATCCTTTCTATCGCGACAACGAACAGAAGCTGCAGTGGATCGGCAAGACTGACTGGGAGTATCAGACCACTTTCAACGTCACTCCTGAAACTCTTCGGCGTGCCAACATTGAACTGGTCTTCGAGGGTCTCGACACTTACGCCAACGTTTTTCTAAATGATCAACCCTTACTGAATACTGACAACATGTTTCGCACCTGGCGTGCAGACTGTAAACGCATTGCTCAGACCGGGCGCCAACACTTTACGCATCCGCTTTCGTTCGCCGATTAATGAAGTTCTACCGCTGATGGCGAAAATGAGCTATCAGCTGCCGGCCGGCAACGATCAGGGTGAAAAGACAAGTCCGCACACGCGCAAGGCGCCTTATCAGTTTGGCTGGGATTGGGGGCCGCGTTTTGTTACGAGTGGTATTTGGCGTCCTATCTCTTTGGAGGCCTGGGACGAAGCGCGCGTTGAGGACCTCCACATCCTGCCAAAGCAGGTGACGGCGGCGGCCGCCCTAGTCACCGCTGAAGTTGAAGTTGTAGCCAACAACAATTCCAGTGCCACCCTCATCATTGACAACCTTACTGACAAGAGAATCGCGACAAGGCGCGAGGTGAATTTGACCGCCGGCCCAAATCGTGTGGCGCTCGACTTCGTCATCGCCCGACCTGCACTTTGGTGGCCCAACGGTCTCGGCGCTCATCCACTTTATACGTTCAGAGCACGGTTGCTAATCAATGGCAAACCGATTGATGAAACAACGGCGCGCACAGGCCTGCGATCGTTGGAACTCCGGCAGCAACCTGATGCGTCAGGCAAGAGTTTCATGTTCGTGGTCAATGGTGTTCCCAGTGTTTGCTAAAGGCGCCAACTGGATTCCGGCAGACAGCTTTCCGACGCGCATCAGCAAATCAAAATACCGGCAATTGCTGGAATCGGTGCGCGACACCAACATGAACATGCTGCGTGTCTGGGGCGGCGGCATTTATGAGCGCAACGACTTTCTATGAGCTTTGCGACGAAATGGGAATTCTCGTTTGGCAGGATTTCATGTTCGGCTGCAGCCTTTATCCCGGCGATCAGGCGTTTCTCGACAACGTGCGGCAGGAAGCCGTCGATAACGTGAAGCGGCTGCGCAATCATCCGAGCATCGTGATACTGGGTTGGGAATAACGAAATCGAGTCCGGCTGGTTTCACTGGGGCTGGAAGAACCAGCTGCCCGCGAGCTTTGGGACGATTACCTGAAGATCTTCTACGGCATACTGCCGGAAGTTTGCGGCTCGCTGGATCCGTCGCGGCCTTATTGGCCCAGTTCGCCGAGTTCGAAACTGGAAGACGACAATGAATCGCAGAAGATGGGTGACTTGCACTATTGGCAGGTCTGGCACGCGGCGTTGCCGTTCAGCGAGTATGAAAAACAGTTTCCCCGTTTCATGAGTGAATACGGCTTTCAGTCGTTTCCGCAGCTGGAGACAGTCAACACCTACACGATGACCGCGGATCAGGATATTAACTCGCCAGTAATGATGGCGCATCAGCGTCATCCGCGCGGCAACCAGCTCATACGCGAATACATGCTGCGCGAATATCCTGAGCCGAAGGATTTCGAATCGTTTCTTGTATGTCAGTCAGGTGTTGCAAGCCGAAGGGATCAAGATCGGGGCTGAGCATTTGCGGCGCATCATGCCGCATAACATGGGATTCACTCTTCTGGCAGCTCGACGACTGCTGGCCCGTTGCTTCCTGGTCCAGTATTGACTACACCGGAAGATGGAAGGCGTTGCAGTATTATGCGCGCCGGTTCTACAGCGAATATTCTCGTCAGCCCGCACGAGGAAAATGGCAACCTCAAGATCTTTGTCGTCTCTGATCGGTTACAGCCCATTGGAGCTCAACTGAGCCTGAGGTCTGCTCGACTTCGAAGGAAACAAGTTGTGGAGCGAACAGGAAGACATTGAGGTTGCGCCGCTCAACAGCAAATCTTACTTGACCGTTCCGGTGAAAACTTTACTGGCACGGAACGATCCCAAAGGAGTGGTCTTTCTGACGGAGTTATTGGTAGGCGGCAAGCGGGTATCGAGCAATGAGCATTTCTTCGGAGCCTACAAGAATCTAACTTTGCCCAGGCCGCAAATCACTGCTGATGTATTACCGGTGCGCGGTGGATTCAAGATCACCTTGACTGCGGACAAGTTTGCGCGCGTTGTCTATTTGGCGGCGCCGAAGTACGACGGCTCCTTCACGGATAACTACTTCGATCTAATTCCGGGCCAGAAAGTCGAGGTCGTATTCCGCACTGGTGCCACTGCGATCGCTCTCAGCGACTTTCGCAAGCAGCTCAAGATTCGTTCAATGGCGGATGCGTTTTACGTGTCACCTGGAAGTGAGCAGTCCGTGCTGAACCGTCCACCGAGCCAGCGAAGCTGGCGGACGAAGTGATAGCCCCAGGTGAGGCGCAGCCGAGCCAGGGTCCATCCAATCTGGCAACGGAGCCCACGAAGTGGGCGAAAGATGAACCATGCAAGAGAATCGGCTTAAATTGATTTGAAGGTATCTGCCGTAGTCAGTTGACGTTTCACAGAACACTTTTTGCATGCTCCTCCGCAAACCTAAATCCCATGACGGAGCATGTAAAATGTCTTACACAAATCTTCTCTATCACCTTGTCTATGCGACAAAGAGTCGTGCACCACTGATTACATCAGATTTGAAGAGTCGGCTACACGGTTATCTGGGCGGCATTCGTAGGTGGCTTGGGCTGCGTACCGATAGAGATCAACGGAATGGAGGAACATGTTCACCTCTTGGTACGTCTGCGCCCCACAATCGCCGTGTCCGATTTCTTGAGTAAGCTAAAATCCCTTTCTTCTCTATGGGCCAAAAGGGAAACGAAGGGACGTTTTGCGTGGCAGGCGAAATATGGGGCCTTCACTGTTAGTGAATCGCAAGTTGGGAAAGTCAGGAAATACATTCGCGAGCAAGAGAAACATCATCAGAACGATGTCGTTCGAGGAAGAATTCGAAGCACTGCTGAAAGGTAACCGAATAGACTTCGACGAGAAGTATTTGTGGACGAGATCTATCCGCCCACTTCGTGGGCTCGGTCGCCAGGTTGGATGTGACCCCAGGCTCGGCTGCGCCTCACCTGGGGCTATCACTCTGTCCGCCAGCTGCGCTGGCTCGGTGAGTGTTAGTCAACCAAGCTTTGAGGCCAGAGGGAGGCTCCGGTGCGCCTCACCCGGGGTTATCACTCTGTCCGCCAGCTGCGCTGGCTACGTTGGATAATTGTCATCAATCCGGACAGGCTCTCCCGCTGGCTGGTGAGAACTCAGGAAACGTTCGTCAGATCTGTCGCTTCGCTTCGTCAATCATCCGATTATTTTCCTCGTAGGAGATTTCCGGTGACCTAGGCGCTGCGGTCGTCTCTCGAGGTGGATAACGATGGGCGCCATAGATCGGGTAAGCCTCGGTGCGCAGGTGCGCGAGCATGTGATGACCGCGTCTGACCTCGCGCTCATGTCGCAACGCTGAAATATCTACTGGCGCCACGACTATCCGTTCGCCTGGTCGGGGCTGGCCTGGGCGAGAATTCGACCGTCGTAATCGATCACCTGACTGCCGCCGGGCCAGGAGTAGGGCGGATAGTGTTTCAAGCTTGCACCCTGATTAGCCGCGACGACATACGCAGTGTTCTCGAGGGCGCGACAGCGATTGCACATCGTCCACCAGTCCATCGGCTCTGTTGCTCCCCAGGGATCCATGTAAGCGGAAACGCGTACCAAAACCTCCGCGCCGTTGGCGCGTTAACTGGCGGATTGCTTCGGGAAAAATCCAGTCATAACAAATAGCGCAGCCAATACGTCCAATGGGAGTGTCGGCGACTGGAAACATTGGTTCATCGTAGCCCTCAATGTCGTGTGGACTGGCATGAACTTCAAACGGAATCCAGGGATTGACCTTGCGATACTTGTAAAGAATTCCCGCGGGTCCAATCAAACACGTCGTATTGAAGACAACGCCCGGCCACCTGGTGTCAACTTCCAACATCGAACCGCTCTGTATGTAGATGTCATATTCGCGCGCCTTTTGTTCCAGCCGCTCGGTGTGTTCGTTCGGAATCTGTACCGCCAGCTTTTCGACTAACTCAGCCACGGTGGGGAAGATCGGCGCCGCGTGCGCAAATTCAGGGAACACTACCAGGCGCACCGGCAGAAACGGGGCGCTGCCGATTACAGCCGAATCAATCATCGACAGCATCCGGTCAGTGTTCGCACGCATCGCGCGGCGTTCAATCGGATTTGGTAAATCTGTCGACAAGCAGCTACTGAATATCGAATGTGTTCCATGATCACTTTCATAGCGCTAGCTGCGCCTGTGATGAGCTTAACTGAGTAGTGTCTAATTCGGTTTCTCTGTTGCACAGAGACTATTCAAAACCAGGGCACTACCGGCTGACAAAACCCTGTTGTATTGGTCAGGACTGTATCAATCGAGAGGTATCTCAGCTGTGACCAACCGCGTATTGTATTTATCGAAGTGAGCGCGACGTGCCGCCGTCATGGGATACGTCTCCAGGATCCAGCGTAGGGATATCTGGTCATGCCATGAAAGGGCAAGGGCGACACCTGATCCGGACTGGCGGAGTTTATGTCCATCTCCTTACTGAACCCGTCAGCATAGAGCAGGAAGGTGCGCGTCCATCCCGCGCGTAGAGGCGGCAACTTTCCGGCGTCAAACGACAGGCTGATTTCATCGCCTGGTAGTGAGATGACGAACATATCGTCTGCCTTGAGTAGTAACTCGCGCACGTCACCCTCGCGCGTATATCGTCCCGGCATAACTTTCCAGGGAGAAGTGAAATGAGATGTGCTCGTAGTCGTAACCGAAAGGCTCACGGCCGTCGGGCGTAATTTCTCGGGAGAAGCCACGCCAACGCAGGCCCGCCTCAATTGGGTCAAGTCGCATCATTGGCGGCGGTGGCTGTTCCGGTGAAGTGTCTACCAGAATTTGATCCCAGAGAATCCGCATGTTGGTGACGATACGAACTTCACGACTTGAACTGAGAAACTTACCGGTGAGATCGACGGTCACCGTTTGTGGACGTCCCACTGGAATGCCGATGTCTTCAATAACTGTGCGCCAATGTCCCTCTGCATCCTTCACCTGAAGCGCGGGCAGCGTCATTTTCTTACCGGCTTGCGCCGCCGCCACGTTGTCACTCGACCAGGCGTAGTCGGTCCAGCCGGTCAACAACAACACGATGTGATCCCCGGATGGAGGTTTAGATGAAAGCTTATCGCTCTTACTGGGACCGCGGGCGTCTCGCCCGCCGCCGATTGCGGCAGAGTCAATCCAATTAGACCTAGTGCTGTTCCCAGCGGCGGGCGGGACGCCCGCGGTCCCAGCAAATCCCGTCCCAGTTCTTAGGGTCGCGGAATCTTCGGCCAGGTTCATGGTCAGCGTATGTTCGGCGGCGTAACCACGGATGGAATCACGAGGGAAGTCATCAGGATACTGCCGGTCCATGCTCCGGATTCGCGAGAGCACAGTCGTTTCCGTGATCGTCCACGGCAGTAAGCGGTGGCCGTGCGCCGCGCGTTACAAAGAGCTTGAAAGGACGAGGTGGATCAGTCATACCCTCATTTGGGTAAACCTCGACGCCTTGCGGATGGTCCACTGCGATTAGTTGAAAGCGGTCGGCAAAGACTGCTTCCTCCAACTCGTTCGTCACGCGCAGCTCGTAACGACCATTGCGTTCCTTCAATTGATCTCCGCGAATGCGAACATACTCAACCGGATCAGGCGTGTTGTAGCGTCCCGGTTCTTCCAGATACCCCATCTCACCGCCACCCATGAAATCGGTTATGAACTCAAAACGCTTTCCGTTCCAGGCATAAAGGTAAGGGCATGAAGAGGGTTTGCGATCAAGCTCATTAACGGAAAGAGTTACCAGATTAGTCGAACCGGCAGGTTTACCGAATTCTGTTTCGGCTTGAATCACGCCGGACGGCCAAATCGTGCGCACGGCGTCGGCTCGCTCTCGTGACCCTATACCGAAAAGGACATCGGCGGGTGCGGGCGCGGGCGAGGCCGAGTAAGTTTCGATCTTTGCTGGAGACTGCCTGCTCGCAACTCGACCTTGGCGCCGATACCATTGCGATTGCTGACCTTGCCCACGAGTTGAACGCGCACCGCGCGGTTCCGGTTGCCTCCGTCGTTGCGGGCAACGCGAAGGCCGCCGCCCGGAATGCCGAAGATGATGTCGGTATCGCCATCGCCATCAATGTCTCCGGCCGCGGAGTAGACGCGTTCCAGATAACCGCTGGTTGATCGGTCCCACTTTGGAGGAAAGGCCGCGCGTGGCTTTGTCGCTCACGTCGGCCCAACCGTCGCCCGTGTTGCGCCAAATGCGTAGCTCCACCTGGACATCATCGCCGGCGCCATTCGTTACGGCGGTGACGAGATCGAGCAGGCCGTCATTGTCATAGTCGATGAATTGCGAGGCGTTGTCATATTTCGCTGTTGTTGGGTTGGCCCTGACGGTCTCGCCTGGTGCGCGCCTGACTTGGAAATGGTCTCGGCCGTCGCTGAAAGCGAAGTATCCAGCCAATTCGTGCTGACCAAAGTAGAAGTCAGTGAACCCATCCTTGTTTACATCGCCGACAGCGACACTTGACGACGAGTTGAGTGTCTCAGCGCGAAGTCCCGTCTCCTGAGCGACATCTTTAAACGTACCGTCGCGCAGGTTACGCCAGAGGCCAACCCCTTTGTCAGTGGCGGTCATGATGTCGATGTCGCGCCGGTTATCGAAGTCGGTAGGCACTACTGCGTGCGTGATCATAGCAGTCGCGAGTTTTGCTGCACTCGTCTGATCGCTGAAGGTGCCGTCACTGTTGTTTCGCAACAAGAGTCCTGGCGCCGGAACGGTTTTGAGTGGTTCGGCGATATCCCGGCCTCCCCCAATGAAAATGTCCAGATCGCCATCGTGGTCGTAGTCGAGAAAGGCAACCGATTTCGCAAGGTAAGGGTAGGGTGGGAGCTTTGCTTTGGCGGTCACATCCGTGAAGTGTCCATTGCCGTCGTTGTGATACAAAGCGCTGGCGCGATAGCGCAGCACGAAAGATCGGCTTTGCCGTCGTTATCAAAATCGCCCGCCACTGCCGCGGTGCCGACGCTGCTCGCCTTGCTTGCAAGATCACCTGATTGGGCCGTCACGTCTGTGAATTTTCCGCTGTCGTTGCGGTAGAGGCGCTGCGCGGTGCTGGAAACTTCAAGCAGGTCGAGATCACCATCGTTGTCATAATCGAATAGCACGACAGCGCCGCTCGACTGTTCGAGAAGCGGATCAGTGAATGGCCACTCGCCACCAGACGGTAGGGCAGTCGAGGTAACGTCTGTGAAGACAACGTCGGAGATCCGTTTGTCTACGAGTTCCGGCTCAGCACCGGTTGAGGCCACGGCTTCAGCGTAGCGGCCCTGCTCGAGATAGTTATTTCCTAGAGTCGTGGCGCTGCCACGTTCGCGTAACTGTTTGAAACGTTCGGTGACACCTAGTCCCTCTTCACGCTGACCGGCGCGCATTAGCGCCTGGCCCAGGCTGTAGAGCGCCGTGGCGTTGTAAGGTTCAGCAGCTAACGCCAGGCGAAAGGCCGCAACTGCCTCCGGGTACTTGCGCTGTTGCGAATAAATCTGACCGACGTTGATATTTGTACCGACATCGTTTGGATCAATCTTCAGGACCTTTTGAAAAGCGATCAGGGCTTCGTCGCTTCTGCTTTGAAGTTTCGCAATCAGGCCGAGGATGTAGTAAGGCTGCGGAGCTTGAGGCGCGAGCGCTGCGGCGGCTTGTGCTTCCCTCTGCGCCGCCGGCAGATCGGGAACATTGAACAGCGCAATGCTGAGATTGATACGCGCCAAATTCAGCTTCGGATCGATCTTCAAAGCGTTCCTGAAGGCTTCGGCAGCTTCTTTATGTTTGAACTGCTCAAGCAGCGCGACACCGATGTTGTTGGCCCGGTACGCATCCTCGCGCGAGGCGAGGGCCGGACCGGTCGGGGTTTGGCGTTGGGCTAACGATGCGCTGGACGGAAACCCTGACAAGGCGAGACCGGTTAAAAGAAGGCAAAGGATATAAGTGCGGAAGATTTTCATAAAATAGGATTTTCGGCATTTCTCCGTGCAACCTCCGTGTTCTCTGTATTGAATCTTTGTTATCGGTTATTCACCACAGAGGCACAGAGAACACAGAAACGCTACAGAGATTAGATGCAAACGAGGAGACTCTGTAAGCTGCAAATCCCTACTCTACTGCCCAGCGTTAATATTCGCGGGCTTTATGTCGAGCGGAATGAACTGCCGATCGATTAAGTCCTTCATGGCGATTGGTCTCTCCAGAATTCCAGCTTTGACCGCCATGTCGTTGATCTGCTGCAAGTCCTCGTCAGTCGGCGTTAGCATTCGATAGCTTACGCGATTAGGCGGCTGTGTCAGCACGTAGCGGATAACTTTCTCATCCTGCCGAAAATAAGGTGCGACCACCTTTGCCGCCTCCAAACGATGGCCCTCGGCCCATTCACCGCTCTCGGCGATGCCGCGAACAAGATCACGCACCACGTCTGGTCGCTCGCGAATCAATTTCTCAGTGACCACCAGTACGCAGGAAATGAAATGCGGCCAAATATCTTTTGCATGGTAGAGGACGCGGCCGCTGCCGTCGAGTTCGGCCTTGGCCGCATGTGGCTCACCAACGAAGTAAGCATCGATGGCTTTAGCAGCCAATGCGCCTGGCATATCCGGCGGCGGCAGTTCCACAAAACGGATTTCATCGGGTTTCACACCCTGATCGTCCATAAGTTTGCGAATCACGAGATACTGATTGCTGTACTTGCTGGGAATGGCGAAGGTTTTTCCGCGCAGATCGGCAAGACTCTGGGCGGGTAAATCTTTGCGTACGATCACGGTCGAGCCATCACGATGTCCCAGATAAACTATCTTGACGGGTACACCTTGTTCACGGAGCTTCATCGCCAACGGCGCGATCATGAAGGTCGCGTCCAAACGTCCTCCCTTGATCGACTCGACGACGGTGGGAAAATCAGTAAATCGCTGTGAATTAAATCGATAGGAAGTACTGGTCCGGGTAGCGAAATCGGTTACTGGACAAGTCAGATGATGACGGGTTACGGGCAAGTAGCCGACGTTCAATTCCTGCAGCGTCGAGTTTGAGCGACCGCGAAACACTTCCCCGATTGAGCCGTAGTGCCATGGCTTAAGTCTCAGCACGCCGAGTATGACGATGAAAGCGGCGATGCCAACCAGCCAGCGTGTAATGGGTGAGCGAAGCATAAGGTTCTCCAGAGACTGTTAGAGCGCTGGGCTTTGGTCTTTGGCCTTTGGTCTTTGGTATTTGGTTCTGAGATTTGAGATCTGAAATTTCAAATCTCAAAAAGAACCAAGAACCAAAAGCAAAGGACCAAAGAACTGCAGAGACCAAAGATCAAAGTACAAAGTGCGAAGAGTCCGAAGAGTCCGGCCAAAGACCAAAGACCAACGGGCCAAAGACCACCGCCGGTTAGCTTGTCCTCACAGACTCGACCAAATCCTTATCCTGTTCCAGTCCGAATTCGGCCAGAATCGCATGCACCGTTTCTACGACCGTTGGATGCGTCAGGTCGCGCGGACGTGGGATCGCCACGCGCAACTCCCGGCAGATCCGAGCCGGTCGATCGGAAAGCACCAGAATCCGGTCCGCGAGCTGGGCCGCCTCCTCAATGTCGTGCGTTACCAACACCACTGTGCGCGGCAGTTCTTCCAACATGCGTACCAACTCTCTCCGCAAACGCAAACGTGTTAAATAGTCCAGCGATGAAAATGGCTCGTCCAACAGCAGGATGTCAGTATCTCCAGCAAGCGCTCTTGCCAGTTCCACACGCTGACGCATACCCCCGAGAGTTGATGCGGATAGTGTGCAGCAAATTCTTCAAGTTTGATAAGGCGTAGCATCTCCTTGAGCTGTCGCTCGCGCTCTGCTTCACTATGCAGGTCACGGAGGCCCAGGGCTATGTTTTGAGCCGCAGTCTTCCAGGGAAGAAGGCTATCGTGTTGGTAAACCATGCGCACGCGGCCTGAGTAGGTAACTATTCCCGAAGACGGTTTCAAAAAGCCTGACAACAGGTTGAGTAGCGTTGTCTTCCCGCATCCGGAAGGACCCACCACCGCTACGAATTCGCCCTGTGATATTTCCAGAGAGAGATCATGAAACACTTCGATTGGGCCGAAGCTGACAGAAACTTCTTTGGTACTGAGCGGCTTATCCGTCATATCCCCATCTAATACTCGGAATCTTCGTCAGCCTCAGCAGCACCCTATCTATCACCATGCCAATTACTCCGATCACAATCATGCCGGCTACCAGAAGATCCATTCGCAGGCCATTACGCGCGTCCCAGATTGCAAAGCCTAACCCGTCGCGCCCCGCAATCATTTCCGCTGCCACCACCACCAACCAGGCAAGGCCGGCCGTGACGCGTAGAGAAGTAATCACCTGTGGCGCAATGGCCGGCAATATTATTTTAGTCAGCAAATCCAGGCCGTTGAAACCATAATCGTGTGCGACTCGGAGATAGACCGAAGGAATGCTGGCGACGGCGGCTAGAGTGCTGACGACAACCGGAAAGAAACAAGCCATGAAGATTAGGAATATTGCCGGCAGGTCCCCGATGCCGAACCAGAGAATGGCAAACGGTATCCAGGCAAGCGGCGAAAGACTGCGAAAGAAATTGATCGCCGGTAGCAAGGCATAGCGCGAGCGAGCATGGTGACCAAGCCACAATCCCGCCGGGACACCCAGAATGACCGCGAGCACGAAACCTGTTGTAACGCGGAAGAGAGAGCGATCAGGTCGCCCGGCAGGCGGCCAGTGCGAAGCTCTTCTCCCAAACCCCTGGCTACCGCCAGCGGAGAAGGAAAAACCGATTCCGGAAAAACCCGCAATAGCCAGAGAGCCGACCAGATAGCAATCGCGACGACCAGCACCACGATTGGCAGCAGGCGGGTTGTTGAAGCGGGTGGCTTTTCAGTCATAATCTCTTTGGAGTGCGGTGACCTGTCACCGCTTTTGTTCTCGGCGGCTTGACGCTGAGTGCGTGCGGTAGATTCGAGTGTACAAAGGTTGCGACAGGTCGCAACCGACTAAAGCGGTGACAGGTCACCGCACTCCAAAATGAGGCGCGCCTCAAGTTCCGTTCGGCTTCCTTTGTCTTATTTCCCCAGTATCCGTTCCTGGTTGGCAAGAATTCGCTCCTGGTTGGCGACAACGGTGTCTAGTTTTTCCTGGTTCGAAAGTATTGCCTGCTGGTTGGAAATTATTTTTGCCTGGTTCGACAAGGCCTCATCTAGTTTTGCCTGATTAGCCTTGATTTGTGCCTGGTTCTCAAGGATGGTCTTTTGATTGGCGATGATAGTTTGCTGGTTAATCAATACTTCGTCACTCGACATTCGGTTCTCCTTCGTTTCATGATGATCGCTCAAGCTGCGGCTTACGAGGTCCGTACCACCACGCGGTAGCGGGTGGGTCTCCGGATTTTCGATTTTCAATTTCGCATTGCCAAATGGCTTTATCCGCCAAACGCCAATAGCAAATCAGCAATTGACAATCGGCAATCAAGAAACCCACCCGGTACCGCGTGGTGGTACCGACCTCATGATGCGCGATCGTAGCGCTTCTCGGCAAACAGGGAGTCATACTTTAGTTGGAGACCCTTCTCGACCGATGGGTGCAGAGCTAACCACATCCGATATGCTATCTTGGCCTGCCTAATCAGACGATCAGCGCTGTTCCAGACAATCATTTCCGTTCTCTTCGTGTAGCCCTGCTAAGTGAGAATTAGACTCCCGCACAATTATCGACCCGTCGCGATCTTGCTACTGGGTGCTTTCCTGCTGACAACGTCGTGTCGGTCAGGCGGAAAACTACCGGCGAAATCGTCCCAGGAATACAACGCGGTGGTGCGCGCATTCTACATCGGTTTGGCGGCGCTCCAGGTTGGCGATGATGTGCGCGCGGACGCCAAGCTCGCCGAGGTGACCCAACTCGTGCCGCTTGAGCCGGCGGGATGGGCGAACTGGGGACTGCTCGCCTTGCGCCAGCGTAATTTTGAGCCAGCGGCAGAAAGATTAGGGCACGCGCGTTCGCTGGCACCGGAGAGCGATCAAATCTATTACCTGTTGGGACTTCTGGAAAGCAGTCGAGGGCGCTCAGCAGAAGCGATCACGGCGCTGCGGAAAGCCGTGGAGATCAACCCCCAGAACCTGTTAGCCACTTACAAACTTGCGGAAGAGATCGAGCGGCAGGGAAGTGAAAACAGCGACCCGAATACCAGCAACTCATTCAAAAGATGCTGGAAGTGCAACCGGACAATTTGGCGATCTTGCTTGAACTGGGGCGAATTGCGGCCAAGCGCGGCGACGCTGAAACCTTTCATCGCGTAGTCGGAAAACTCGGCGACCACTCGGCGGGTTGGCCTCCTGAGGTGCAACAGCAACTTGCTTCAGTGCAGACCGCCGCGGCTGGCAGTGACGTGCGCCAGGCGGCAACGCAGATAACATTTCTCCGCAACGTGCTGGTACGCGTCTCCGAATATCGCAACGATCTAGCAGTCATCAAACCGCCACCGGGTGAAGAAGCCCAACCGTTCACTCGTTTCATCAATATGGAGTCGCCGACTTTCGCAGCTGCGCCCGCGGATACAGCAATCAGCTTTTTGTCCGGAGCCGGTCCCAAATGCTCCGGCGGGCAAGTGGAGTTGGATTGGCGCGATTTCGCTTAACGGCGAAGGCGCGCCGGCCATCGTGCTGGCTAATGAAAAGGAAGTGCGAATCGGCAATGCCAGTTATCCGTTTCCATCCGGGCCCATGGGTGTTCCGCCGGGGCCGGAAGGCGTTGTCGGACTCGATTTCAATTACGATTTCAAAACTGATCTGAGTCCTGGCGGGGGCCGGCGGTGTTCGTCTGTTGAAACAAGAAAGCGCCAACAAATTCACCGACGTTACAGCGCAAACAAAGTTGCCGGCGTCGATCTTAAAGGGAAGCTTCACCGCTGCCTGGGCCGCTGATATCGATGCTGACGGCGACCTCGATGTCGTACTCGGCGAGGAACAGGGGCTACCAACAGTTTTGCGAAACAATGGTGACGGCTCGTTCGCGGAAATTCATCCGTTCGCCGGAATCTCTGGTCTGCACGGCTTTGTTTGGGCAGACATCGACGGAGATGGGGACCCTGACGCCGCGCTGATTGACGACCAGGGCAAGCTGCGTTTCTTTGCCAATGAGCGCAGCGGACAATTCAAAGAGCGCCCGGCACCGCCAACCTTGCCGTCAGTCAGAGCAATCAGCGTTACCGACGTTAACAATGACGGTGTTCTCGATCTCCTGGTGCTGGGAGCCGACGGAATCATCGTCCGGGTTTCCGACAAGAGCGAGGGACAAACGTGGGAGACCGTTGACCTTGTTAAGGTGGGCAAAAGGGCGACCGATCGCTTTGGGAAGTTCGTTTGCGTATCGCGGACATCGATAACAACGGAGGGAAACGATTTGTTGTTGACTTCGACCGGTGTTCCCGCAATGGACGAAGTTCCTGAGCGTGCTAATCCTTCTGCGGGACGATCAGAGACAAGTTCCAGGCATTGACTCCGTGGGCCGGGCCGAGCGGTCGTCTTTGACGTCGCCGATTTGGGTGCTGAAGGCAGACTCGACTTGTTAGGCCTTAATGCCAATGGCCGTCCGGTCCAGGCAATCAACCACGGCACAAAGAACTATCACTGGCAGGCAATTCGTCCGCGGGCCGCGCAGGCGTCTGGCGATCAGCGCATCAATAGCTTCGGCATCGGTGGCGAGATGGAGATTCGAGCCGGACTGCTGGTGCAAAAGCAATTAGTGACCGGTCCGGTAGTTCATTTTGGCCTGGGTGAACAAACCGGCGCCGATGTCGTTCGTATCGTTTGGCCCAACGGTGCGGTGCGCGCAGAGTTTGAAACGAAGGCGGATCAAACCATCCTTGCCGAGCAGCGCTTAAAAGGTTCGTGTCCGTTCCTTTCGCTTACAACGGCAAAGAGATGAAGTTTGTGAAAGACACTGTGCCCTGGAGTTCGGCAATCGGTTTGCGAATTAACACCCTTGGTACGGCCAGAGTTGAAGCAACGGAAGAGTGGTACAAGATCGGCGGCGATGAACTCGTAGCGCGCGATGGCTACTATGATCTGCGCATCACTGCTGAGCTTTGGGAAACCTATTACTACGATCAATTAGCGCTGATGACGGTGGATCATCCAGTTGGAACTGACATTTTCGTCGACGAACGCTTTGTTATTCCGCCGGCGAAATTGGCAATCACCACGGTGGAGACGCCGCACAAGATCGCCCAGGCAGTAGATGACAACGGGAACGACGTCACAGATATCCTCAGCACTCTTGACGAGAAGTATTTCGATAATTTTGGCCGCGGTCGTTACCAGGGAGTCACGCGCGATCATTACGTCGAGATCGATCTCGGAAATAATGCGCCGGACAGTGGACCGCTGTGGTTGATTGCTAAAGGGTGGATGCACCCGACCGACTCTTCGATCAACGTGGCGATTAGTCAGGAGAGGAAGTGCGCCCGCAGGCCTTGAGCATGGAAGTGCCCGATGGCAAGGGTGGCTGGATAGTGGCGCAGCCGAACCTTGGCTTTCCTGCCGGACGCAAGAAAATCTGTCTCTTCGATCTCGCTGGCGTTTTCCGCCCAAACACACCGCGCCGTTTGCGTCTGCGTACCAATCTGGAAATTTTCTGGGACTCCATCGAATGGGCAAAAGGTCTTTCAGACACTCAGTTAACAACGGTCCGCATCAATCCCGAAGTGGCCGACCTGCATTATCGTGGTTACTCAGTAATCGATAAGCGGAATGCCTCTTCGCCGGAAGTTCCTGACTACAATCAGATGTTGAGTTCGAAGCAGATCTGGCGAGATCTGATCGGTTACTACACGCGGTTTGGTGACGTGCGCGACCTGCTTGAGAAGGTTGACGACCGCTACGTGATCATGAATGCCGGTGACGAGATGTCACTGCGCTTCCAGGCGCAAACGCCACCGCCGGCTGGCTGGGTGCGCGACTATGTATTCATGGGCGACGGCTGGATCAAGGATGGCGACTATAACTCGACGTTTTCGAAAACGGTGTTGCCGTTGCCGTATCACGCCGAAGCAGGAATACGACACAGCTCCGGGCAGACTCGAGGATGAGTGGGTTTACAAACAGCATCCTGAAGACTGGCAAAACTACCATACGCGCTATGTCACTCCTGCGGTTTTTCAAAACGCCCTGAGGTCGAGAAGAGACAGATGACATCAGGTCGTCCCGCAAAGATTCTGCTTGCCGTTCTCTTCGTCGCGCTCCTGGCCACGCCACTGGTGCTCAAACGTCTGGCGGCGCGGCGCGAAGCCGCATAACATCAAAACTGGACGCAAGCCAGGCGCTGACACGCTACGGCTTTTCATCTTCAGGAAGTGGCCCAGGCCTCAGGCATATCAGCTTTGTTCATCAAGCCCCGACACTGGACCACAAGCTTGATCACATCATGCCGCAGGTTGCCTCGATGGGCGCTGGTGCTTCGGTTGTCGACTTCGATCGCGACGGTTGGCAGGACATCTATCTCGACCAACAGCGGTGAAGGAAGCAAGAACTGTTTGTACCGAAACCTGGGTGACGGCACCTTCAAGGATGTGGCCGCAGAGAGTTGGGCATCGCTGATGTCAATCAGGCAGGGAACCGGCGTCTCGATGGGTGCGGTCTGGGGAGACTATGACAACGACGGCTTCGAAGATCTTTTCCTCTATAAGTGGGGACGCCCGGAACTGTTTCACAATGATGGAGGCCGTCACTTCACGCGGGTCACTGAACAAGCCGGACTTGCCTGCCTGGGTGAACGCCAATACAGCGATCTGGTTCGACTACGACGGCGATGGACTGCTTGATCTCTTCATTGGTGGTTACTATTCTGAAGCCGTCGACCTTTGGCATTTGCAAACGACGCGGATGATGCCCGGAGAGTTTCGAGTATGCGAAGAACGGCGGACGCAAGTATCTCTTTCATAACCTCGGGGCCGGAAAGTTTGAAGAGGTCAGCGCGAAACTCGGTATTGACAGTCGTCGCTGGGCGCTGGCGGCCGCGGCTGCCGACTTGAGAGGCAGCGGCCATCAGGATTTGTTTATCGCGAACGACTACGGCGTTTCGGAACTGTACTTCAATAACGGCAAACAGTTTCGTGAAGTGGGCGCAGAAACCGGCGTCGGCTTTGCGCCCAAGAGCGGACATGACAGCAGCGTTTGGAGACGTTCTCAATCAGGGCGAGTATGCCATCTACGTCTCAAACATTTCTGAAGACGGTGTGCTCATTCAAGGAAATAACCTTTGGGTTCCGCCAGAGGGCACATCCGGGGATGGCGTTGCGATACGAGAATCTGGCGCGCGAGCCATGGGCGTCGAAATGGGCGGCTGGAGCTGGGGAATGCAGTTTGGCGATCTCAACAACGACGGCACGCTGGACGTCTACCTGACCAATGGCTACGTCTCAGCCGATCGAAACAAGAGCTATTGGTACGACTTTTCAAAAGTTGCCGGCGGTAATAGCTCGATCATCGGCGATGCCGCAAACTGGCCGGCGATGGAAGGGCGCAGTTTGTCGGGTTACCAGCAGAAGCGCGTCTGGCTGAACGATGGCGCGGGCAAATTCAACGACGTGGCGCAGGCGGTCGGGCGCCACGGACACTTACGATGGACGCTCGGTCGCACTTGCCGATCTATGGAATCGCGGCGTGCTCGATGTGATAGTTACGAATCAGCGCGGGCCATTGCTGATTTATAAGAATACCGTCGCGCCGGAGAACAAGTGGATCGACTTTGAGCTGGAAGGAACGCATCAGTAACCGCAGCGCGCTGGGCGCCGAAGTTAAGCTATTCTGGAACGGCCGCCAGCAAGTGCAGACTGTTTCCGGCGGCAGCGGGTTCTGCGCCGAGAACCAGAGACGGCTTCATTTCGGGCTTGGGTAAGAAATCGCAGTGATCGAAAAGGCAGTGATTCGCTGGCCGTCTGGCAAAATTCAAACGATCGATAATCCGGTGATGAGCCAAATCAACAAGATCAAGGAAGCCTGCATGAGTCAGTCACCGAGCGAACCATTAGCTAGTTCGACGCGCGCCGGCTCGAAGTCGCCGGCGAAACGAAAGTTTCGTTTCGACAATCGTTACGTCGCGCCTCTTTTTATCACCTGCATCCTGTTGGTCGGCCATCTCTCATACGGCATCCTGGAAAGCTACAAAAAGACGGTGCTCGCAATCGTCGCCGCAATCGTTACCGAGTTGATTCTCGGTCGCATCTTTTCGGCAAGTGGCTGAATCTTGCCAGTGCTTACATCACCGGTATCAGCGTGGGAATCCTGGTCCGCTCGCCCGCCTATTGGCCGTACGCGCTTGTGCAGCGTGATCTCGATAATGTCGAAGTACGTCTTGCGCGTGAAGGGGCGCCACATCTGGAATCCGTCGAACTTTGGCATTGCGGTGTTGTTGTTTCTGGCGGCCGAGACAATGGCCGATTCTCAGCATTCAGTGGGGAAACAACTACTGGCCGTTTGTTGGTCATCTGGATTCTCGGCTCAATCATCATTTGGCGTGCGCGACGCTTTCACATCAGCGCCACCTATGTTGTTTCGTTCTTCTTGTTTGCTTTCCTGCGCAGCTGGATTACCGGCGATCCCTGGCAGGCGGAAGTCGCACCGATCACCGGACCGATGTATCAACTGTTTGTCTTTTTCATGATTACGGATCCGAAGACGACTGTTCGATCCCGGACGGGCCAGTGTGTGGTGGCGTTTGGTGTGGCGCTGGCGGAGTTTTTCCTAAGGCTGGACCAGGTGGTCTACGCGCCCATATTCGCGCTCTTCTTTGTTGGACCGGCGGCGAACCTGATCGAGATCTGGCTGGACTCGCGCAAGGTAATCTCAAAGACTCTGGCAGAGCCGAAGCGAGTGCGCTGACCTGTCAGCGCTTTGGCCCGCGGCGACCTGGCGCCGCGATCTTCGTTGACTCTGCTGAACCATGGTCGCGACAGGTCGCGACTGACCAAAGCGCGCTGACAGGTCAGCGCGACTCCAAAACTGGAGAAACTACGAAAACTCGATGCGATGCCGTTCAATCATCTCTTGCTCGTTGCTTTCGTTGCTTCTGTTCTCAGCCTGTAAACAGTCAGCTACGCCGGTGAATGCGCCTGCTACCGAAGTTGCAAACCAGACGCCTTCACCGTCGCCAAGTCCGACACCGCCACGCCCGTCGGGTCCGATCGAATTTACTGATGTGTCAGCGCAAGCGGGCATACATTTCAAACACAACAGCGGTGCCTTCGGGAAAAAGTATCTGCCGGAAACACTCGGCACAGGCTGTGCTTTTCTTGATTTTGACAACGACGGCTGGCAGGACATCTTGATCGTCAATTCAACCGCCTGGCCCGAGCGAAAAACTCCCAGAATCATTTCTCGCGCTTTATCACAATAACCAGGATGGCACGTTCACGGATGTTACCCGCTCAGGCAGGTCTCGCGGTAGAGATGTATGGCATCGGCGTCGCAGCGGCCGACTACGATAACGACGGGAACGAAGATATCTATATCACCTGCGTTGGGCCCAAACCACCTCTTTCGCAATCTGGGAAACGGTAAGTTCGCTGACGTGACTGGCCGCGCAGGCGTCGGCGATCCATCGTTCTCGACCAGCGCGGTTTGGTTCGATTACGACAACGACGGCAGGCTCGATTTGTTTGTCGCAAATTACGTTGAGTGGTCGGTTGAAACCGATCAGCTCTGCTCGCTCGACGGGAAAAACAAATCTTACTGCACCCCGCAATCTTATAAGGGACAAAGTCCCACGCTATATCACAACCGGGGTAACGGCACTTTTGAAAACGTCACGCAACGCGCTGGACTCAACGATCCCACCTGTAAATCGCTCGGGGTCGCCCTGCTCGACTACAACGGCGACGGTTGGATGGATCTCTTCGTTGCCAACGACACTGAGCCGAATAAGCTCTACAAAAACAACGGCAACGGTACTTTTACGGATGAGGCGGTTACAGCCGGCGTGGCTTTCAGCGAAGCAGGCACCGCGCGCGCCGGCATGGGTGTAGATGCCGGCGACTATGACGGATCCGGACGGCCGGGAATTGTGGTCGGGAATTTCACTAACGAAAGCATGGCTCTCTACTCGCAATGATGGCGGCGGCCTCTTTACGGATGAAGCACCTAATTCCGGCATCGGCAAAATGTCTGCGCAGTCGTTGACGTTCGCGGTCTTTTTCTTCGATTACGATTTGGATGGCCTGCTTGATGTCTTTGCGGCGAACGGTCACGTTTCCGATGACATCAGCGTGGTGCAGCCCAACGTCAAGTACGCACAGGCGCCACATCTGTTTCGCAACAAGGGCAAGAAGAAATTCGAAGAGAAGACGGGCCAGCTGGGCCGAGCTTTGCAACGAGCCATTGTCGGTCGCGGTGCGGCTTATGGCGACTTTGATAACGATGGCGATCTGGATCTGATTGATCACCTCTAACAACGGACCTGCCCGGCTGCTGCGAAACGAGAATGCCAATCAAAATGATCTTTGCGCGTGAAGCTGGTAGGCACTCGGTGCGAACCGTGACGGCATCGGCGCCAAGCTCATGCTCGAAAACCGCCAAAGAAAAGCTTTTCAACATGGTGAAGACGGGATCGAGTTATTGCTCTCAGAGTGAGTTGCCAATCGTTTTCGGCTTGGGTGCTCCTGAGGAAGGAAGGACTTTGAGTTTGGAAATCACCTGGCCCGGCGGTGCCAAAGATACTATCTACAGACCTATAAAGCCAAACCAGTCGCTCACCATTCAGGAAGGGAAGGGAATCATCGCGACCGCGCCGATAGTGTTTGCCAGACCCTCGCCGACGCCAGCACCAACACCGCAGGCTTCGCCGCAATAGTTAGCAATTAAGAGCGAGGGCAAGCCCGCCTTCCTCACCCTGAGCTGATCTCACTTGAGTCTCAAATCTTCGTCGAAATGCTTTCGAGAACTATGAATCGAGCAAGTGCGAAGTCTCGAGGTGAAGAAGGCGGGCTTGCCCCTGCTCTTTGGTCTTTAATCTCGGCCTACGCCGAGCGCATCAGCAGCGCGGTTTATGTAGTTAAACCAGGAGGCGATCAGGGTGATCTGAAGGATGCCCTGATCATCAAAGCCAACCGCGCGCAGCCGTTCAGTGGTCCGCGGGTGAAATCCGAGTCGCATCTTTTGTCACCTGCACCACGTAATCAAGCATCACGCGATCCTGCTCGGAGATAGGGGCAGTCTTGTAGTCCTCTTCCAGTGCTCTCACCATCTCGCCATCCAGCGTAACCCGACGCAGAAACTCTGCGTGCGATTCGATTCAATAGTGACACCGGTTAGTGACTGACACCATGGTCGCGATCATCTCGTGTTGATGACGCTGCAAAGGCAAGTCGGGTGATAGTAAGGTTCCATAGGTTGCGAATGCATGGTAAAGAGCTTCAGGGAATCAAGCTGTGAGACTCGACGATTCCCGACGATTCTCCGTCCGGCGTCGGATGGACAGGAGTGGCATACTCGATTGGGTATAAATCTCGTTGCGCTTCGGCGGCTTTCCTTACTTCCTCGTTCTCGGAAGCTGGAACAGTTTTGATCCAGGTCATAACGATGTCGCTCTCTACACAATTCTGTCACCAGGCTGATTAGCTGTGACGCAATGAGGTCAGTACCACCGCGCGGTAGCGGGTGGGCTCCGGTCAAACCTCTCAACGTGCGAGCACCCAGCCGCTACCACGCGGTGGTACTGACCTCATGACTCGTGCCCGCGAAACAGCAGATAGTAAACCGGTAAACCCATGAGCACCACTCCGACACCCAACATTGCCTCTCTGGGATGATGCCCGCCCAGAAGCAAAAGCAACAAAGCGATCAAGAGCAAAAATATTACTGGCGTGACAGGATAACCCGGCGTGCGATAAGTGATGTCTTGCGGATCTTCGCGGCGGAACACAAACAGTGCTGCGACCGTGAGCGCAATAAAAATGACGACGACAAAAACAAAGTAAGACATGATCGTGTCGAACGTGCCCACGAGCACCAGCAGCGAGGCGAAAGCGCCGCTTGAATGATGATCGCGCGCGCGGGCGTGCCGTAGCGGGGATGAATCGCAGCCGCTGCCGGAATGAATAGTCCATCGCGGGCCATCGCAAAATAAACACGCGGCGCCGACATGACCACCGCCGCCAGACTTCCTAACACTGCAACGATCACAATGCCCGACAATATCTGGCCACCGAGGCGACCGAACAGCACCTCGCCTGCCTGTGCGGCAAATGTTTCTCCTGAGGTGACCTGTTCCAGCGGCACAAGATACAGAAAAGCCGCGCTGGTTAGAATGTAAACAGCCGTCAGAATCGTTACCCCGTAGATGAGTGCTCGCGGTAAAGTGCGTTCCGGATCGCGCACTTCGCCGGCCAACTTACTCAGATCCCACCAGCCGCCAAATGAGAAAAACGCACCCACAATGCCGCCGGCCAAAGCACCCAACAAGGCTTCCGATCCCGGACGTTGGGCCACCAACGGGGTGAAGTTGGACCAGTGTCCGGCCCTGAGTCCGAAGCCCCAGATGATCACGAAGGCCAGTAATCCGAGTTTAAGAATGGTAAGCCAGCGGATCATCCAGCCTCCGAGCCTGACTCCGCGCATGTTCACTAAAGCTACGAATAGAATTGAGCCGATGGCCACCGCCTTGGAGACCTGACGACGAGAGCCCAAAGATGTAGCCAACATAACTGGCCAGACCAACCGCGAGCAATGCCGTGAGGCCCGGGTCCATCACCAGCAGCGCCATCCAGCCATAGAGGAAAGCGACGGGCCTGCTCATATGCCTCACGCAGGTAAACGTAGCCGCCCCCCGCTTCGGGAAATCTGGCGGCCAGCTCGCCGTAACAGAGAGGCACCGCACAAGGCCATTCCGCCCATTAGCAGCCAGACGATTAGTAGCCATGCCGGCGAGCCCAGCGACTTGGCCATGCCCGCGGGAGTGAGGAAGATCCCGACGGCGATGACTTCACCGACAATCAGAGCCGTTGCCGTACCAAGACCAATTTGCCGTTTTAGCTCGAGGGATGTGCTCAATGGCGGCCCTGCGTCAAGTGATTGTGCGGGACCGCGGGCGTCCCGCCCGCAGCACGCCGCACGCGCGTAGTCTTTCGGAAGTCGCTTTCAACCCATTTTCTCGCGCTTTGTGCTCATTTGCGGGCGGGACGCCCGCGGTCCCAGACAATCACTTGACGCTGGGGTTAGAAGGTCACTCGCCCTGCAAATTGAAACGCGCGTGGACCACCGGAACCAAACACTCCGCCGGCTGTAGTGACAGGCTGACCAAAACTCGATGAACGCAGAAAGCCGGCGCTGGTCGGATCGTTGCTGTCACGCACCAGCACATTGGAGAATCCCGAATAGTTTGACTTCGAAAAACCCAACACGTTGGTCACGTTGAAAAGATTGAATACTTCCACCAGCGGCTCAATCCTTACGCGTTCTCCGAGCTTGAAGACTTTCGAAAGGCGCAGATCAAGTGAACTAAAGTTATCACTAAAGCGCGCGTTGTCGGATACCAGTGGTAAAGGCTGACCGCCGAATCCGCCAGCGGCGTTTAGTTGAGTGATAAAAGCGTTCAGCTCGCGCAGCAGTATGAAAGAGTCCTGCCGCCGGCATTGCGCTGCAGTTGCGGAATCCTCTGGCCCCCGCCGGGTACAAGAATATCCATCGGCACACCGGACGCCAGGGTCAAGATCGGAGACAAGCGGACTCCGGCGGGTAAATCCATTACGCCGGAGAACGTGAAGCGATGCCGCTGATCGTTTGGCGTCGGGCCGTATTCCAACTGCAGATTGCCGGGGTTAAGCGGACCGTTGGAAAACGGAATCTGATCGTCGTTAGCGTAGTTGAAGGCTTTCGATAGCGTGTAAGAAGCGCGGAATTGATAACGATGGGAGAAGCGTTTTCGAGACTAAGGAGCAAGCCGTCGTACTTTGTCTTCACACTGGACTCGAGATTTGTCACTGCGTCAGGACCACCGACGACCGGGTTGAACACGCTCCCAATTGTGCGACCGATGATGAAATGCGTGCCGAAGTTATGCAGATAGTCCGCGCGCAAAACGTAGTTTTTGCCAAACTCCCGTTGGATGCCGAGGTTCATCTGCTGCACCATGGGATTCTGCATGCTGTTGTCGATAATGTTGATGCCCGCCGCGCCGGCGCCGGTCAGGATAAAGCCAGAAAACGGATTAGCCAGGGTCGGCGGCAGGTGGAGGAAACTGGCCGCACGCGGGATCGAAGAGGCACGGTGGCGGAATGAAAAAGACATTGCCGGCTTTCACCTCAATCGGGAGCGCGCGGCCATCCAATCCGCGCTCCAGTGATTGAATCTCCAGCGTGATGCGATCGTAATAAATGCCGTAGCCGCCGTGCACGCTCGTGCGACCGTCTTTGGTTGCATAATTGAAGCCGATACGCGGACCGAAATTGTTCGTGTCCCTGCCGCGCTTGCCATGCAGGAACGGCAGAATAATCGGATTGAGTTCGTTGACGCGGCTGACGTTCTTGACGTCGGTATCCAGTTCGTACCTGAGGCCTATGTTCAAGGTGAGTTGTGGATAAACCCGCCAGTCGTCCTGAACGAAGCCTGCCAGATAAGTACTGTCGGCGTTTGGAATCAGTAGTGACTCAGTAGGCTTGCCGCTGCGCAGTGTGACTGCGAAGAGGAGATCGTTATCATCGACCCGGCCATCGCCGTTGCGATCGAAGTCCGGAAAATCTTCGATCATTTCAATGCGTCCTGCCTGGAAGACCCGCAGATCAAAATCAGCATCGACGCGCTGAATCTCGCCGCCAAAGTTCAAGGTGTGATTGCCTCGAATAATCGAGATGGTGTCGGTGAACTGCAAGCGCCGTTGTTTTGTACCCTGCGGCACCCGGAAGGATGCGCCGTCTTGAATGCTGGAAAGGTAAGCTGCGGCCCCGGAATCACGGGCTCGATGTCGTTAAAGAAAGTGCTGAAGCCAAAGTTGAAACTATTCACCGTGCGAGAATTCAAAACGCGGGTGTAGTTCGCGAGCAGGGAATGCGTGTTATTGACGCTCGCCTGACGCTGAGAAGCTGAACCGATTGCGCGATCCAGAGTGCTTGGAGCGACGTCGTCTTCTCGCTGCAGGGAATAACGAAAGAATAAGTGATCCTGAGCGCTCGCCTGCCAGTCGAGCCGTTCGGTGCTCAGCAGATCATTAAGCGGCGCCGGCGCAAAGGTCCGCTGGATTGTGCGTGTCGCCAGATCTCTTGAACCCACGAGCGCCGCGCCATCCTGGTTGCGGTATTCAACCGAGCCAAAAACCACGCCCGGTCTTTGCGAATAGGGCCGCCCACACTGAAAGCATATTGTTCCCGATCAAATGGCGGTGTTTCGCCCAGGCCGCGATCAAACGTTGCCGGCAGACCCTGCAACGATTTTGTTGCGAAAGTAGAACGAGCCCGAGCCGTGATATTCGTTTGAGCCTGACTTAGTAATGATATTGATGACTGACGAGCCAGATCGACCCAACTGGGCTGAGAAGCGGTTGGTAGCAATCTGAAACTCCTGCACTGCTTCCTGCGAAATGTTCTGTACTTGTCCCCCACGACATCATCATTATCGTCCGCCCCATCGACCGTCACATTGCCGCCGCGACCGAGCTGCCCCGCGGACGAAATCACTACCGTATTGCTCTTGGTGGGATCGAAATTCGGCGCCGCGCGAATTGCCGGGAACAAGCAGCGCCAGTTCGAGGAAATTGCGGCCATTCAGCGGGAGGTTCTCAATCTCGAAATCGCGTATCACCCCATCAACCACAGCGGTGGTTTTGTTTACCAATTCATAGTTGAACCTGTCGTCCAGAGTGACCGTTTCCTGCACCGTCACTGCCACCGGCACTTCAAGATCGAATGTTTGTCCGACTTGAAGGTTGATGCTGGGAATTTCCTTCTCAGTAAATCCTTTGGCGCGGACCTTCATTTCATAAATGCCCGCAGCAAGGTTGGTTATCGCGAAGAATCCGTCGCCATTACTGGTGGTCTCGCGTTTGATCCCGGTCGCTTTCTGCGTCAGGGTTATGTGGGCTCCGGTCACCAGTGCACCAACTGAATCTTTCACAGTCCCACTGATGCTGGCCGTAGCGCTCTGCTGGGCGAAAGCTTTTGGAACAAAGGCGACGAGGACTGCGATGGCGATTGAAAACAGGAGAATCCTTTTGCAAATCAAAATCAGAACTCCTCTCATGACTTTTTGATTAGTGCCAAAAATTTGATGACTTCGGAACGTCGGGCGGCGTTTGGAGTTTTCGAGACGCTCATTTCAGTCAAAGGAGTGGACCGTAGCGTCCAGTCTTAATGCTTGTCCATTTAGTGGTGAGCCCAGCCCTGGGTTCAAACGCTGTCGACTCAAGAATCCTTGGCTTGTGCAACAAGTTAGGAAGGAGTTACAGGACCCTTGAATCAACGAACCCAGGACTGGGAATCTGATGACGAACGCTGCGCAGATTAACAGCCGGCCGTAGTTGTGTCATGGCCCTGAAGATGGGGATGGGGATCAAACTTTAGTTGGAGAAGCGTTACCGCAACCCTTTGGAGTGCGCTGACCTGTCAGCGCTTTGGTCACGGCGGCTGACGCCGCCTCTTTCAGTAAACTCCAGCGAAGCGTGGTCGCGACAAGTCGCGACCGACTAAAGCGCTGACAGGTCAGCGCACTCCAGAAAGTGTGGCCTAATTGTTAGGACATTAACGCAGGTGCACCAAACCGCGCTGCAGTGCTGTGGTGGCAGCTTGCGTTCGGTCAGTCACGCCGAGCTTGCTGAGAATGTTGTTGATGTGGCTCTTGACGGTGGCTTCGCTGATACTCAGGCTGGCGCCTATTTCCTTATTGCTTTGACCGCGCACAATGAGCTCGAGCACTTCCATCTCTCACCGGTCAAATCAGAGCCGGCCATTCGCTCGACCAGTCGCTCGGCGATGCTTGCCGGAATGTGGCGGGCTCCGGCGTGGACGGATCTGATTGCCGTCTCGAGTTCCTCAAAGAACACATCCTTCAACAAATAGCCTCTGGCTCCTGCCTGCAATGAGCGGTAGATGTCTTCATCACCATCATAAGTAGTGAGGACGATCAGACGCGCATCCGGGAATTCGCGCCGGATAGCAGTAATCGCTTCGACTCCGGCGAGGATCGGCATACGCAAATCAATCAGCGTCACGTCTGGCTTGTGTTGGCGATACAGATCGATGGCCTGCTGTCCGTTAAGGCCCTCGGCGATTACTTCCATGTCCGCGACGGTGTTAATCAAGGCGACAAAACCCTGGCGCACGACCGCCTGGTCGTCGATTACCATGATGTTGATTTTGTTGTTCACAGTTTTGTACAGAACCCCGACGAGTCGGTAATAACATACCAGACAAAGATTCAACGTGGCCTGCGCAAAATCAGAACTGGAAGCGTAGCGACCAGCCAAAAGCGCAACTGACGAAGAACTGCAGCCTGAGCCGTTTCGACCCTAACCTTATGAAGTGAATCCTTGGCTGGTCGCTAACGCTCCCAGTTCTGATTTTGTCCAACCATTGTTGAGTGTTCAATTGTTTCAGTTAAGTCTTGATTCGGCTGATCCGCTGGGCATATAAGGCGAATTACTTCTCACCGGAACGGCCGAGGTGTTTAGTTGTCTGTTCGGTGACACTGAAAGGTGCAGTCTGAATTGCACCAGTGTCAGCGGCGCCAAGTTTGGGAGGACTCGCGGCTCCTGACAAACTCTCCTGCTCCGGCTTCCAGTCCCTTTTAGCTGCTTCCACAAGTTTCCTGCTGACGATCGTGCCGTTTATTATGAGCGCTAACCCCACAAACAGAGGTATCACCCCAGCTACCCAAAGTCGACTAATGATTTCGGCGGCGTCAGGCGGGACTTTGCCGCTGGCGATAAGACCCCCATAAAGACAAACAGGAAAATCGCCAGGGCAATTCCGACGCTACTGACAATTACGCCCGCCTTGATTTCGTTGTAACGCCTAATCTCAGGTGTAATCCTCTCTGTAGTTCGAGCTCTGCCTTGCGTCTCTTTTTCCTCGGCAGAGAGAACATCTCCTGCACCCAGGTCTTGCTCCAATCAAACTTCTCCTCTGGTTCTCGCGCCGTAACTATCTGCATAACGGCATGCAGATTTACGCCACACACTTTACAGAACTTCAGTTCTTCACTCTGAGTAGAACCACACTGTGGACAGAACATAGAAACTCCTTAACTACCGTGAAAAGTGACAAGTGAAAAGTGAAAAGTCGTTCAGGACTCATAATTGAGATCCGCAATCACCCTTAACTTTTCACTCTTCACTTTTCACCTTTCACTGATTTTCACTTTTCACTAATTGGTGCGTCAGCCACCACTTCAGTCCCAGAGCCTTCACTACTGTGAATCGACAAAGTGCCGCCAATCTGTTCCGCGCGCTCACGCATGCCAATCAACCCGAAGTGACCAGCCTGCCCATTGTGCCGCTTGATTGTTAAAACCGCAGCCATCATCTCTAACACTGAGTTGGACTCGCCTTGCATCGAATACGAGATTGATCGAAATTAGTTTGCCTTTGCGTGTTTCACCGCATTGTTCACAGCCTCTTGTCCAATGCGGAGCAGATTGTCTTCAACCAGTCGCGGCAGCGGCCGGAAAGTACCATTAACTTCAACCTGGGCCTGGATATCCGTTTCATTCGTCAAGCGACGGGCAGTTTCGCTCAACGCAGTTGGCAGGTCGTTGTTTTCCAGAGCCGACGAACGCAAGTCCCAAACATAGCGACGAGCTTCAGCGATGCCATGCCGTACCTGGCGCCGGGCCCGATCCAGATGAGTCCTGGCCGCGTCAGCCTCGGGCGGCATGGTGCGCGCGACTACTTCCAGTTGCACGGATATCCCGGACATCTCCTGCGCCAGGTTGTCATGAATCTCTCGGGCGATGCGAGTTCGCTCTGCCAGCACGGCGCCAAATTGTGCTCGCATTCCACCTACGCGCAGACGATATAGTAGCCACGCGAGTAGAGCCAGGCCAAACAAACAAACCGCGTAAAACGAGTAAGTTTGATAGAAATAAGGCTTCAGGTAAAGATGTAGAGCCGCCCCGGTTTGATTCCAGACGCCATCGTTGTTACTGGCGATCACGCGAAACGTATAGGATCCGGGACGCAGGTTAGTGTAGTAAGCGATGCGGCGGTTACTGCTATCGATCCAGTCTTTATCAAACCCTTCCAATTTGTACTTAAACCTGACTCGCTCCGGCGCTACGAAGCTCGGCGCCGTGTAATACAAATCAAAGCGTGTGGTGCCCGCCGGCAACTCAAGGCGATCGCTCGGGGCTATCGATTGTTCATCGATACGTATCTGTTCGATCACTACCGGCGGTGGTTGGGAATTTGTTTTTATTCTTTCGGGGTCGATCATCGCGACGCCCTTAATAGTTGGAAACCAGAGCCTTCCGCCACTACCTTTCCATCCGGCCGGATCGCCACCTCCGCTACACTCGCGCGTCATCATGCCGTCTGCGGTACCGTAAGCAACCGGCGCAATTGAGGAGGTCTTGCCGTTCGCAAATTCGTCGAGTGCTTTCTTGTCGATGTGATAGACGCCTTTGCGGCAACTCAACCACAGATTGTTTCGGCCATCTTCGAGGATCCGGTAAACAACGTCATCGAGCAGTCCGTTGCGCGTCGTGTAAGGCGGTGAGCTTTCCGTCTTTCAGTCGATTCAAGCCGCCGCCATTAGTGCCAATCCACATCGTCCCGTCCGAGTCCTCATAAAGCGAGATGACTGCATCGCTCGAGAGGCCATCCCTGGTTGTAAGGGTCGAAAATTCCTCATTCACGAGTTTGCTCAGGCCCCCGAGCGTGCCAACCCACAGGGTTCCTTTGGCGTCCGCATAGAGCGTGGTGATGAGATCGTTGGGGAGTCCGTCCAGTTCAGTGAAGGTTCGAAAGACTCCAGTCGTGAATGCGGGTCAAACCTCCGCGGGTTCCGACCCATAGATTGCCTTGATGATCAGCACAGATCGATCTGACATCGTTGTTGGCTAAACCGTCGGCCGCAGTGTAAATAGTAAACTTCCCGTGACTAAAACGATTCAATCCTTCCGGCGTTCCAGCCCAAAGATTTTCCGCGCCGTCGCTGAACAGCGCCAAAACGACGTTACTGGAGAGTCCGTCGCGAGTGGTGTAGACGCTGACCTTGCCGTCATGCAGCAAATTCAAGCCGCCGCCGTCAGTCCCGATCCAGGTATTTCCGTGTTGGTCTTCGTAGATCGATTTGATCACATCGTTCGAGAGTCCGTTTTCACGGTGTAGGTTGTGAACTTGGTGTCTTTCAGCAGATTGATTCCCGCGGACTCGGTGCCGATCCACAAGTTGCCTTCGAGGTCTTCCAGCAGGGACAGAATGGTGCTGGTTGAGAGTGCCTCTCCGGGATTGAAACCAGTGAAATGGCCGCCGGTGAAGCGACTGAGTCCGCCGGCTGTTCCGACCAGGAGATCACCGTCTCGGCTCGCATGTAACGAGATTATCCGGTCGTTTGGCAGACCGTCACGGGTTGTATAAGTTGTGAAGCGGCCTCCGCTGAAAGAGGTCAAGCCACCGAGAGAGCCAAACCATACCCGGCCATCCCGGTCTTGTTGGATAGCCCTGACACTGTTACTGCCAAGCCCGTCACGGACTGTGTAGTTCGTAAAGTTGCCATCCTTGACCTTTCCTACGCCGTAAGGCGTGGCCATCCAAAGCGCACCCTCGGCATCTTCGAACAAGGCCTGGATGCTACCTCCCATCAGACGCTCTTTGGTGGTGAAGGTGGTAAGGCCGCCATTTTTAAAAAGGCCTAAACCGGTAGCAGTAGCGACCCAGAGATTGCCTTGGCGATCTTCACAGATGGCCTGGATAGTATTACTGGGAAGTCCTTCACTAGTGGTGAAGGTGGTGAACTGCCCATTCAACATGCGCACCAAACCTTCGGCTGTTCCGATCCATAATGCGCCTTGCCGATCAGCTAACAGAGCGCGAATGTAGTTGCTCTTGAGTTGCGCGGTGTTCTGCTTATCGAAAACCGTAAATTTTATGCCATCGAAGCGAGCCAAACCCTCTTCAGTTCCAATCCAGATGTAACCGTCGCGGGTTTGCGCGATCGCGTGGACTGTATTTTGTGGCAAACCGTTTTCAGTGAGCCACACTTCATGTCCATACTGGGAAAGATCTCTGCCGGAATCGAGCGCCATAACAGTCCCGCTGCCGCCCAGCAGCAGCAAGATGACAAGACTAAGGCAGGCGATAGAACTTGATCGGCACATTGATTCGCTGGCATTGTCGGGTTAACAGGCTGAACATGCAATACTACCGAGTTCCATCTGAACAAAGGTCGTCTTGGCAGCGTATCAGTCAATCAGCACGTGGAGTAGGACAGTTACGGAACCTCGAGCGATATTGCAGAACCCGGAGCGGTAGCGACGGGATGCCGCCATCCAGTGTTAGTTAACGGAGATTAGAATATCGAATCGTCATAAGACGGATAAAGGACCCTCAAAGTTTCTCAAGTTGAGCTTAGCATCCCGTCGCTACCGCTCCGGGTTCTGCAGTATCGCTCCATGTTCACTGCCTACGACGTTTCCTTCTGGCTCGGCTGCGGCAAGACAGGAATTTTCGGTACGCCGGGGCGCAGAATGCGCGTAGAATGAGCAACCATTAGCTTTGCGTTGTCGAAGGTTTTGCCGCTCAAACTGGTTAGCGGCGGGTAGTTGGTGACATCGTTAACCTTATCTTCAGGCAATCTTCAAAATAATTTTCCGGGCAGATGTCGATCTGAGCACTCGACGTTCGACTTAACAGTGAGGGCAGAGGCTTATGAAATTTAGTAGGTTGATCTTAAAAGAATATCCTGCGCAACAAACGGCGCACGTTGCTGACGATCTCCAGCCTGGTGGTTTCTTTGTTCCTCATCATTACGCTGGCGACGATACTGACCGAGTTTACGCAGGGCCACGATGCGGCCAATCCACTGCGTCTGATTACCAGGCACGCCGTCTCGCTGGGATTTACGTTGCCGGTGGCCCAGGCTCAGCGAATTGCGACGGTGCCAGGAGTCAAGAGCGTTATGCCGTTCAGCTGGTTCGGTGGCATTTATATAGACGAGAAAAACTTCTTCGCTAACTTTGCTGTCGATGCGGCCAAATTGCGAGAAGTCTTGCCGGAGCTAAAAATGTCTGAGCCGGAGTGGCAGGCCTTCATTAACGATAGGCAGGGTGCCATCGTGGGGGCGAAGCTGGTGAAATTGTATGGTTTCACCCCGGCCAGAGGATTACGCTGCGAAGCCCAATTTATGATCGCAGTGTTGAGTTCATCGTCCGCGGCGTTTCTACCGGGCTCGATGAGAAGACGCTCTACTTCCACCACGACTACGTGAATGAATTGGTGCCGGCATGGGCCAAGGACCGGGTGAGCACGTTCAGTATCCTGGCGAACTCGGCGGACGATGTGCCTCGTATCTCTCAGGCAGTCGACTCGATTTTCTTAATACTGACGCGCCAACGAAAACGGAAAGTGAACGCGATTTTGCCATCAGCTTTGAGACAATGTTTGGCGGCGTCAAGCAATTCATGTATGGCATCATGGCGGCCATTACCTTTTCGCTACTGCTGGTCATGGGAAATACGATGGCGATGACGGTGCGCGAGCGTACTCGGGAGGTAGGTATGCTCAAGGCGCTTGGTTTTCAGCGAGGGACTATTGCCACGTTGTTCGTAGGAGAGGCCCTGGTCGTGACTACCGTCGGAGCCATAATCGGGATTGGCGGCGCGGCACTAATCTTCAACTGGATCGATTTTAGTCTCGTTATACCAAACTTCAATTCGTTTGTACCAACTCGGGTAACCTTATTGGTCGCTTTCGTTGTCTCAATTCTGGTAGGTCTGGCCAGCGTAATCTATTCAGCCTATCGTGTCTCGGGTATGACCATAGCGGAGGCTCTGCGCAGCACGGAATAATGCCCTTACCTTTAAAATACAACTTCCGCAACATCACAGTGCGCAAGTCGAGCACGCTGGCCACAGCCTTCACGATTGGGCTAACTGTGGGTGTCTTTTTGATGGTCATGGCGCTCGCGCGTGGTATCGATCTCACTTTAAGCACCAGCGGTGAGCCTCTCAACTTAATCGTGATGCGTGAGGGCAGTACGGCTGAGCTAAATAGCAGCGTCTCGCGTGAAAACCTCAACGACCTGATTTACCTTGATGGAGTATCGCGGGAAGGGGACCAGCCCCTCGTCGCTCCGGAACTTCTGACCTTAATCTACAAAGCACGAAAGGGGATGAGTCAGGGATCGAATGTTCAAATTCGCGGTATCGGCGCAATGTCAAATAAACTGCGGTCGGGTTTCAAGATGGTGGCCGGCCGCATGTTTCAGCCGGGGTTAGCTGAAGCGGTTGTTTCCGAGCGCATCGCCCATCGCTTTCAGGGGCTGGAGGTAGGAGATAAATTTCGCATTCAAACCAGCGACTATACGGTGGTGGGTTTGTTTGAAGCGGGTGGCAAGGCCTTTGAATCAGAAGTCTGGGTGGATGTGAACTCTCTGGCAAGCACGACCAAACGAGAAACCTTCTCATCCGTATTGTTACGGGCTAATGACCAGACCGCCTTGCAGTCACTGGCAAAGCGAATTACCGACGATCAGCGTTTGCACCTGAAGGCTGTAGCGGAGCGCACTTTTTATGAGGATCAGCAGGGCGCAGCCTCGGGCGCCCTGAAGGGCCTGGCGGTTTTTATCGGATTCATAATGGCCGTCGGTGCTGGATTCGCTGGAATGAACACGATGTATGCAGCGGTCGCCAGACGGACGAAGGAGATTGGTACGCTGCGGGTGCTGGGCTTCCGCCGTCGCAGCATCCTGATTGCTTTCGTTTTGGAATCAATGGCGATTGCAGTCATCGGCGTCGCGATCGGCATTTTGCTGGCGTTGCCACTAAATTTTGTCTCTACCGGCACCGCGAATTTTACTACCTTCAGTGAAATCGCTTTTAATTTTCGCGTCACTCCTGGTTTGATGTTGTGGGCGTTAATTTTCGGAATGAGCATAGGCTTGCTGGGCTCGTTGCTGCCGTCGATTCGGGCCTCACGATTCAAGATAGTGGACGCTCTGCGCTCGTCGTAGAAGAATTTCAAATACCAGAAGTCACCGTGGCCATGAACCCCAAAACTCAGGAAGACCAGGAGCATCTCAACAAACGACTCAGAAGTTTGAAGATCGATCGCGGGCCTGCACCTTCGCCGTCGTCAAACACGCGTTCGCCAAAAATATTGTTACTGGCGCTATCTACGCTGGTCGCCCTGGTGGCGGTCGGCGGCTATCTCTACTTCTCATCCGGAGCAAAGCCGATTTCAGTTGCCGAGGTCAAACTGGAAGGCGGCGGCACCGCGCACGGCGATACCGTACTGTCTGCCTCCGGATATGTCGTGGCGCATCGCAAGATTGCCGTAGGCGCCAAAGTAATGGGACGGGTTGCCTGGATTGGAGTCGAAAAAGGTGACAAGGTGCAGCAAGGTCAGGTGCTCGTTCGACTCGAGGATAGCGACTTTCGTGCGCAATCAAATCAGGCGCGGGCAAATCTTTCCGCAGCCCAGGCGCGACTCGATCAGGTGCGCACCGGTTCGCGACCTCAGGAAAAATTGAAAGACCAGGCCGGAGTGCTGCAGGCGCAGGCAACTCTGAGAAATGCCGAAGCAGAACACGATCGGACCGAGAAGCTGGTTCGCGCCGGAGTTTCGTCGAGAGCCGAACTCGATCGCGCGATCGCCCAGCGCGACACCGCCCGCGCCCTGCTTGAATCGGCGCGTCAATCCAGCGCCATGACCGACATGGGGCCGCGCATCGAAGAGATTCGAGCTGCCGACGCGCAAGTCCGGCAAATGAAAGCCGCTCTCGATTACGCGGGAGACTCAACTTGCCGCCACAGAAATCAGGGCCCCTATTTCGGGAACGGTATTGCAAAGGATTGTCGAACGCGGCGAAATGGTGAGTCCTTCAGCTTTTGGCGAATCCGGCGCCCGTACATCAGTGGTTGCGCTGGCCGATCTGACCGACCTGCAGATCGAGCTGGATATCAGCCAGATAGATTTTGCGCGGTTGAAGTTTGGGCAACTGGCGGAGATCGTTCCGGAAGCCTATCCCAACTTGAAATACACCGGTCGCATTGCGGAGATAGCCCCGGAAGCGAATCGTGCGAAGGCCACCTGTCCAGGTGAAGGTCAGTGTAGATAACCCTGACGAACAGCTGCGTCCGGAGATGAACGCGCGCGTTAACTTTCTGGGAGACGAGGGACCCACCCAGAGCACAGCGTCCCCAAGAGTGTTGGTTCCCAAAGCAGCCGTGATACGCAGCGAAGGCAACGCTTTTGTTTTCGTCGTCAAAGGGAACCGCGTGGAACAACGATCAATCCGCCTTGGTGAAGAGGCCGGCGAGTTCTATTACGTGCTTGAAGGATTGAGCGGCGGCGAATCCACGGCGACGACCGGAGCTGACAAATTGCGCGATGGAGATCGCGTGAAGGTCAAGTGATTTGCTGGGACCGCGGGCGTCCCGCCCGCAATGAGCGCGGAGCGCGAAAATGATTCGGAGCAACTTGCGAAAGTCTGCGCGCAGTTGGCGCGTTTGCGGGCGGGACGCCCGCGGTCCCAGCAAATCGCTTGAGCGATTCCGGGCGAAGATTACTGACTACTGATTACTGACTACAAAAAGATTAGCGAGGCTGGAAAACAAATATGCCAGGACCGATAGTACAAGTTCGCAACGTAAGCAAGCGTTTTGCACGAGACGGATTTGAAGTAGTGGCGCTGGACCACGTTGATCTTGATATCGATCCCAGCGACTTCCTGGCTCTTATGGGACCGAGCGGCTCCGGAAAATCCACCCTCTTAAACCTGCTGGCGGGGATCGATCGCTGCACGGAAGGAGAGGTCGACGTATTGGGCACCGACCTGGCGAAGTTGAGCGAGAGTCAACTGGCTGCCTGGCGCAACAATCACATCGGCTACATCTTTCAAACGTTTAACCTGGTTCCGGTTCTTTCGGCCTTCGAGAATGTCGAATTGCCGTTACTCCTGACTAAGCTATCCAAGGCTGAGCGGCGCAAGAATGTCGAGACAGCATTAGAATTGGTGGGACTAAACGACCGCATGCATCATCAGCCACGCCAGTTATCAGGGGACAGAGCAGCGCGTCGCCATTGCCCGGGCGATTGTTACTGATCCGGATCTGATTCTCGCCGACGAGCCGACCGGCAATCTCGATGCGCGCGCCGGCGAAGAGATCCTCAACATATTGGCGACGCTCAACCGCGAATTGAAGAAGACAATTATTATGGTTACACACGATCCACATGCAGCAAGTTTTGCCACACATGAACGACATTTGGAGAAGGGCGTCTTGCTCGATGGCGCTGCTGCACCTGCTTAAGAGCAATCTCGTTAAAGAATAAAAGCGGTCCACTGAAAACGATAGATTCATTGCCCAGCTAACGTCGGAGGTACGTCAATGAGGAAAGCGATGCTTTTCAGCTGTGAAGTATTGGCCTCTTTAATGCTGGTGGAGCAGCCTGGTTTCTGCTCAGGACACCGTGAAGACTCCGGATGCTTCCAAACTTATGTATGCAGATTTTCAAAATACGCAGAGCGGCAGACCGGTGAGTAGTCGCGGTGGAATGGTTCGGCTGAACCCATATTCCGCAGAACTCGGCAAATCCGCCGGTATTTCGTGGGATAGATAAGGCAGATCCGCCCGCTCCGGCATTCGCGCGGGTGACAGCCGATGATTGCTGCCGCCTTCGACTACGAAATGCGAATACCGAACGAGTGGGAAGGAGTGAATATGGAAGTGTTCGGGCAGCCGGAGAAGGATGGCAAACTGGTAGCTGACGACGTGAGCGCCTTCAAGTTCATAACGTTGCGCGCTCTTTGCAAAGGGTGCCCAATACATACGAGTGGAACTTATTACCCGTGGTTACGGCGCAAGTCTCGAGTCAGGGTATCCGATGGCAAGTTTCCGCCTATCGCCGGGGTTCATTACCTATAAACTCAAGCTCGACACTTTCAACCAGCCTGAGTGGGCAGTGCCGCTGGACTTCAAGCGTGACGTCCTGAAGAAGTTGACTTCCATCACGGTCGGCGTGCACTGCGATAAATGCGTGAGTGAAAAGGAACGGTGGTGGTTGACAACATTGCTTTCGAGAAGTGAAACGTGAAACGCAAAGAGTTCCGCGAGCGGTAGAGACTGTTTGAAACTTAGCGACAGCCCAAAGGACAGCTCAAGCCAAGCTAATTTGCAGGTGAGGAAGGGTGGCTGCCCCCGCTTGAGCGCCAAAGGTGCGAATGCTCACTCAGCTTTAGAACTATTTCTTATGACAATTTGCTGATAGCCCGTTGAGATGTACCACACCGGCTCGCGCTGTCGCCGACTAAGAGCGGGGGCAAGCCGCCCTTCCTACCTGCAAATTAATGCACGTGATTTGGATTTTCCAATCGGCTCGGTAGCGGGCAGCGCAACGCCGTAGCAATTAACCTCGGGCCCCGGGAAGACCTCGATCAGATCTACACCAGCTGTCTGAATTGAATGTGGCAAGCTATTAACCTGGGCAGCCTCACCAGCCAGCCAAAGGTAATAGGAAATCTTGCTTGTCGCTCTTGTTCATCACCACCACTGACACTTTTCCATCAGGGTTGATGAAAGCCGTGGAAAGCAGCTGGCTTCAGCTGGGTGAACTGGCGATTCGTCTTTGCGCCGGGGCGGACGAACTTTGGAAAAGTGTCCAATGTAGTAAGTAAGAGTTTGTGTAGATCAGCTCACCCGTCTTCGTATCGGCATGAACGGGGGCGAAGCAGAAATTCTGCACGTGATTTGGGCCACCCAGTTTCATCAAGCAATATGTTCCAATCAGTCCAGCCGACCGTACCATCGTTGAAATCATTGATCATTGAACGTCCATACAGTTCGCCTAATTTCCAATCATGTAAGCCTTTTGAGCATTGAAGGAGTCGGAGCAGCCTTCAGTGAAGATCAGGTTCTTATCGGGGAAAGATTCATGCACGAGCTTAACGTTATCGTAACATCAGCTTCGCCGCCGCTCCATGGCTCATACCAGTGATAAGCCAATGCCCCATACATAACGCGCGGCGTTGGGATCAGCCAGGATGGTGGATGCTCTTTGGTAGATGAGGTCACGATTGTGGTCCCAGGCAATTATCTTCTTATCACCCAGCCCCTGCGCTTTTCATTGTTGGGCCGAGATGGTTTTTTAAGAAGTCTCTTTCGTCCTCCAGCCGAGAAAATGCATGACTCCCATTTTTGCGTCGCCATGGGTTCATTTTGAACGGTGACGCCCCAGATCGGTATGCCTTCGGCTCTGATAAGCTTTAATGAACTTCGTGTAAGTAGTTGGCCCAGGCTTGATAAAACTCCGGCTTGAGTTTTCCACCATGAAGCATATCGTTGTTGTCCTTCATGAATGCCGGTGGGCTCCAGGGGCTGCCAAAGATGCTGAGCTTGCCTCCTGGCCGCGCCACGCCGGCTTGCTTGATAAAGTGAATCCGAAATTGCTTGTCATGATTAGACGCTTGAAGCGACTGCAATTCTTTGTCGCCTTCAGTTACATAGGTGTAACTGCCACTCGAGAAATCGCAGCTGTGAATGTTGGTTCTTGCCAGCGTGTAACCGCAGATGCCTTCGTTGCATCAAATAGGCATTTAGAATTTCCTGCTGCTTCGGGCTTGGGCAGTTTTGCAAATCGTCTCAGCAGAGGCATCAGGTAAGTGCGCCGCCGATGCCCATGGATTGTCTGAAACGTTTGGAAGGATCGACAAATACACAGATCTGAGTTTCCAGGGGCTGGGCCCAGATGTTTGAATGACAGTTTATCGGTTGCCGAAAGGCGGTGATTACTCTTGTCAGCGGTGGTATAGACTGTTACCTCTTTCCCTTGGATCAAAAACGGGGCTAAGGGTCTATCAGGGGGTTCAGCGGCGGGTTCAGAGGGTTGAAAACTTCGCCGACGCTAGCTGGCTTTGGCTAACACTAATGTTGGACGACGATGCTGCAAGGAAACCACGACGATCTATTTTCATAATGAGGACTTTAACAAACGCAGCGCAAAAACCAATTTGGAAGCCTCGTACGGCGGACGAACATATGCGCGAACGTCGAATGGTACTCAAAAGTTTGGCCTCGGCTGTCGCCGCTTGCGCTAAGCGGCGATCGGGGATCGGCCGCGCGCTCTCTTTGCAGATAATGAATTCGCAAGTAACGCCCCGCAGCGGGACAACGGAAAGTTTGTGAGCGAGACCGTTGAAGCGAAGATCGTCGAAGTAAGGAAGGGAATCGCCGACCCGGAACTCGCCTGGCTGTTTGAAAACTGCTTTCCTAACACGCTCTGATACGACCGTTACATTCGGCACCTATGAGATATAGGCCGGACACCCTACGTGATCACCGGAGACATCAACGCGATGTGGCTGCGCGACTCACCGCACAGATCACCCCTTACCTGCCGCTCGCGCGCGAAGACAGGAAGCCCAGAGACATTGATCGCCGGGGTCATTAACCGCCGGAGCGCGGCGTATTCTCATTGATCCCGTATGCAAACTCCAGCCTTCGACTTCCGGAGCGAAGGCTCGCCCGTGGGCGGCCCAACGACCAGCCACCGATCTTCGAGCGTGGAGCCAGTGCGAGCGCAAGCGGGAGATCGACCGCATCTGCTATCCAGTACGACTCCTTGCCACGCCGGATCACTCACTGGAAACAACAACTGGCGACGCTTCCCGCTTTCATGCCGATTACACAAGCGAGCAAGCGCATCGTGCAGACTTTCGCGAGCAGCAGCGAAAGAAGGCTGACGCTGGTTCATTTTTAAACGAACTACAGATAACCCGATTGATACCTGCCGTTCGAAGGTCGTGGGCAACTCGACCAGCGTGGAATTGATCCACCCAGGCTTTCGGCCATCGGATGATGCGCATATACCCGTTTCTCATCCCCGGAATTTTTGCGGTGGTTGCGTTAAATCAGCTGGCGGATATTTTTTCCATGGAACTCCTGAGATAAAAACTTACCCCGGCACGCGAGTGTCGTGGATTTGGCGCAGGCGAAGCTGCCGCAATCGAGACCTATGGCAAAGCAGGTCATGCGAAGCATCGCCAAGCAATTCAGGCGCCTATGAAGTGGATGGCTTCGGCAATCAGCTATTCATGGACGATGCAACGCGCCGAGTCTGCTTTCGCCCCTACTGACTGCGCAAGCCCACGTGACGCCACTTATCTAACACGCGGGCATTCGTACCGAGCGCGAGGACAATCCATAATACTGAGGGCGCGGGCGAAGGCATCGGCGGCCGCACGTCGGATCTAGTCATTACGATCTGGCCTTTCGGGAATAAATCACATGCGCGGTCTAACCAGTCGATAACCGAGAGATTCTTCCCGCTTGAGGATGCCGAAGACGACGCACGTGAAGGGAACCGCTGATTTCGCCAGCGTATCGAATCATGGTACGGATGACCCAAAGAAATTCACGCGTTCCTGGTTCGCGTGGGCGAACGCTCTTTCGTGGGCGAGCTGGGTGTTAAAGGTGCACGCGGAACGCCCGCAACTACTGTCTCAAGTGAAAACAAGGCGAGACTTACCATGCAGTATCGTGAACTGGGACGTACCGGCTTGAAAGCGCCCGCGATTAGCTTTGGCACCTGGGCGTGATTGGCGCTGAGTGGGCGCGCTGTTGTCGATGCAGATCGTGGAATCTGGCGGCGCTTCATCGCGCGCCTGACGATGGGGTGAATTTCTTCGACAGCGCCGACGTCTACGGCATGGGCGTAGCGAATTTGCGTATTACTGGCCCAATTAAAATGAACGCAAAAGAGCCTTCATATCGCCACCTAAGGCAGCCGCCGGCCTGAATCCCCACGTGCTGCTGGTGGGTTACAAACCGGGAGAACCTCACCGCCTTGTTGAGCGCAGCCTGAACTTAAGACAGACACGTTGACCTGCTGCAACCGCATTGCCCGCCAACAGAGGTTTATTACGCCGGAGGTGTTCGAGGTGCTGGATGACTCACCAGGGACGGTAAGCCGCGTCACTACGGCGTTAGCGTCGAAAGTCGAAGAAGCCCCGGAAAGCCATCGAGCAATTCGGGCGTAGTCGTCTTAAATCATTTTCAACATGTTCCGCCAACGTCCCAGCTGAATTGGTTTTGGCGAGGCGCAGCGCTGGCGGGTGGCATCTCGCGAGGTTGCCGCTTGTCGGGCATGTTATCAGGCAAGTTAACATCAAAAAGTCACTTTGCCAGACAACGATCATCGCTTTCAATCGGAAGGCGACGTTTGACCGTGGTGAGATTCTTTTCAGGGTTGACTACGACATCGGTTTGCGGGCGGCTGGAAGCACTTGTCCGCACGTGCCATCGGACTTTCGACGATGGCGGAAATGGCCCCGCGTTGGATATTGATGTTTCCGGCGGTGACCTGTGCAATTCCAGGCGCAAAGCGGCTGGAACAAGTGGACGAGGAATTCTAAAGTCCTCGCTGCGGACTTACGCCGCTCAAGCCCGAAACTGGCGTCGGCAATCGCAGACATCTACAATCGGCAGATACGCTCGCGCAATACGTAACTGAACGTTCTGAAGTATAC
>ERZ1370068.1290-contig-11181_pt1 | contig 123812 bp, 146 predicted proteins | sample MGYA00561227_ERZ1370068 | MGnify/ENA primary metagenome ERZ1370068 (study PRJEB38410, sample SAMEA6850437) | metagenome | study: Metagenomic assessment of the ecological functions of the soil: analysis of the soil microbiota associated with the...
TTGTACTTCGTTCAGTTACGTATTGCTTGACTCCTGCAGCACGCGAAGGAGCTTCACCTGCAGCGCGCAGCGGCATGTCGCCGATCTCGTCCAGGAAGCAGCGTGCCGCCGTCGGCGGCCTGGAACAGTCCCTTGTGCGCCTGCGACCGCGCCGGTGAACGCGCCGCGCGCGTGGCCGAAGAGCTCGGACTCGAGCAACGGTCTCGGGAATCGCGCCGCAATTCACCGCGACGAACGGCTTGTCGCGCGCGCGGGCTCGCGCGGTGGATCGCGCGCGCGAGCAGCTCCTTGCCGGTGCCGGAATCGCCGTAGATCAGCACGCTCGCGTCGGAATCGGCGACGAGCCGCGCCTGGCGCAGCAGGTCCTCCATCCGCGGGCTGCGCGTGATGATGCCCGCGCGCCATTCGCCGCGCCGTGTCGGCTGCTCGGCCGGCGCGTCGCCCGACAGCTGCAGCGCCGCGGCGACCTTCTGCAGCAGCTCCTGGCTGTCGAACGGCTTGGTCAGGAAGCCGAACACGCCGCGCTGCGTCGCGCGCGACGGCGTCCGGAATCGTGCCGTGCGCGGTCAGGATGATCACCGGCAGCGCCGGATGCTGGCGGTGGATCGCCTCGAACAGCTGCAGGCCGTCGATGCCCGGCATCCGCAGATCGGTGATCACCGACGCCGGGCCGCGCGACCGCGAGCGCCGCCAGCGCCGTCTCGCCGCTGTCGGCGGTGCGCACGCGATAGCCCGCCGACGTCGAGCCGCAGGCTGATCAGCTTGAGCAGATCGGGATCGTCGTCGACCAGCAGGATGTCGCCGGGATGTCATCGCCATGATCGTCGCTCAGCTGCCGCCGCCGCCACCGCCGCCACCGCCGCCACCGCCGCCGCCGCCGCCGCCGCCGCCGCCGCCACCGCCGCCGCCGCGCGACGCGGTCGCGCAGCAGGCTCGCGCTCCATCGTGCCGCAGCGCCTCGAGCTTCTTGATGGCCGCGTCGGCCTTCTGCTGCTCGTCGCGGACCGCGCGCTGCCGCTCGGCGACCTGCGCCTGCAGCACGGCGCGCGAGCTGCTTGACCGCCGGCGAGCCCGGATTGCTCTTCGCGACGTTGTCGAGCAGCTGCAGCGCGCGCTGGTCGTCCTGCGGCGTCGCGTCGGCGAGCGTGTAGAGCACGGCGAGCCGAACGCGGTTGGCATCGGTGCGCTGGCGCGCGAGCGTCTGCGTCGACCGCTGTCGATGCTCGCGCCGCAGCTCGTCGGGCGCTCAGCGTGCCGTAGCGCTGCAGATCGGCGAGCAGCGCGACGAGCTGCTGATCCTCGGTCGGCTCCGGCGGCGCGCGGCGCGGTGCGCGGCGTCGGTCCGGTTCCGGCGCGCGGCGTGGCGACCGGCGGCGCGGTCGGTCGGCGCGGGCTGACGGCGGCGGCGTCGACGGCTCGATCGGCGGGATTCGACATCGGCGCGCGGGCGCGGCGGCGACGCGGCTGATCGGCGGCTCGACGGGCTCGATCGGCGGCAGCGACGCGGCGGCGTCGCGACGCGCTCGGGCGACGGCGTCGAGCATCGACGACCTCGTCGCGCGCGTCAGCACGCGCGCGGCGAGCGCGAGCGCCAGCGCGCGATCGGCAGCGCCGCGTCGAGCCGCGGCATCGCGCTGCTCGCGGCGGCTCGTCGCCCGCGCGCCATGCGCGTCGCCGCGATCGTCGCGCTGGCGCGCAGCTGCCCGGCGCGCCGCGTCCGCCGACGCGAGCGGCAGCCACAGGCGAAAGTGCGCGCCGCGCTCGCCGATCGGCGCGATCCAGAACCTCGATCCGCCCGCCGTGCGCCAGCGCGTATTCGCGCGCGATCGCGAGGCCGAGGCCCGAGCCCTTGACGCGGCCGTCCGACCGGCGGCCTGCCCTGATAGAACGAGTCGAAGATCCGCTCGCGCTCGTCGGCGATCGACGCCCGGGCCCTGATCGATGACGTCGAGCACCGCGAATCGCCGTCGACGCCGAGCGTCGACGGCGATCGACGCCGAGCGCGGCGAATACTTGATCGCGTTCGAGATCAGGTTGTCGACGATCGTGCGGATCTTGTCGGCGTCGCCGACGATCGAGCGCCGGCTTCAGCGTCGCGTCGAACGTGATCATCCGCGCGAGCGCGGCGAGCTTGTGCTCGCTGCACGACGCGCGCGACGACGTCCGGCGAGCGGCACCGGCCCGAGCGTCTGCGGCTCCATCGCGCGCGTCTGGTGGTAGGTGAGCAGGTCCTCGATCAGCTTCTGCAGCGACAGCGTGTTCTCGCGCACGATGCGCACGATCTCGCGCTGCTCGGCGACAGCTTGCCGCCGACGTTGTCGCGCAGGAGCTCGGCGCCTTCGCGCACCGCGGTGAGCGGCGTCTTGAGCTCGTGCGAGACGTGGCGCAGGAAGCGGTTCTGCTGCTCCTCGAGCTCGTGCAGCCGCGAGCGCAGCCATTCGAGACGCTGGCCGAGGTAGCGCAGGTCCTGCGGGCCGTTGACCTCGATCGCGTGCGTGAAGTCGGCGGTGCCCATCTGCCGGATCGCCTGATCGAGCTGGCGGATCGGGCGCGCGATCAGCACGGCGAAGAAGATCGCCAGCGCAAGCGCGATGCGCGACCGTCGCGAGCGCCAGGTAGAGCCACTTCTGCGCGGCCCTGCGTCGCGGTCTCCTGCAGCCGCTCGATCGCGCGCTCGCGTCAGCTGGTTCGTCGCGGCGAGCATCGCCTGCGCGCCGTCGACGAGTCGCGCGTAGCCGTCGGCGAGCTGCGTCTGCGATCGTCGGCGTGCGCTGCGGCACGCGTCAGCAGCTTGTGCAAGGCGGCTCTCGCGCATCGGTCAGCGTCGTCGAGCGCCGCCAGCGGCTCGCGGCTCGAGCGGCAGCAGCGCGAGCTGCTGCGCCGTCTGCGCGGAATTCCTGCGCGCACGCGGCCGTAGTCGTCGAGCAGCGCGCTGTCGTCGAGGATCAGGTGCTGGCGCGACGATGCGCTCGAGCGTCGTCGCCTGCTCGAACAGCTGGCGGCTCGCGCGCCCGGCCTGCGCCGCCTGCTGCACCGCCTCGCCGGCCCTGCGTCTGCAGCCGATCGAGCGACAGGATCAGCTCGCCCAGCGCGTAGACGCAGCGGCAGGCTGACGAGCAGGAAGCCCAGCAGGATGAACTTGAGGAAGGAGCGCGGGTAATACACGGGCGACGGCGCCGCTATAATCTGCGGCAATTATGACACCCCGCCGCGGCGCCGACGCCGCCGCCGCAAAATCGCCGCGCCAGTCACGCCGCGCGCACGCGATCGCGACGCCGCGCGTCGCGCTGATCGCCGCGGTCGCCGCGCAACGGCGTCATCGGCGTCGGCAACCGGCTTCCGTGGCGCCTCGCCGACGACCTGAAGCGCTTTCGCGCGCTGACGACCGGCCACGCGGTGATCATGGGACGCAAGACGTGGGAATCGCTGCCGCGCGCGCTGCCCGAGCGGCAGAACATCGTCGTCACGCGCCAGCGCGGACTACGCCGCGGCCGGCGCCGAAGTCGCGCAGTCGTTCGACGACGCGCTCGCGCTGCGTGCGGCTGCCGGAGCCCGCGTTCTGCATCGGCGGCGGCGAGCTGCTATCGCGACGCGCTGCCGCGCGCGACGACGCTCTACCTGACCGAGATCGACGCGCGATTTCGACGGCGACGCGCACGTTTCCGCCGTTCGACCGCGGCGACTGGCGCGAGATCGCGCGCGAGACGCACGCGGCCGACGCGCCGGACGGCTTCGACTACGCGTTCGTCACCTACGAGCGCGCGTCGACCGACGCCTGACGCTCGCTCAACGCAACCACGAAGGAGATCGACGCATGTCCGAAGGCCACTTTCACGTGCACGGTCCGCACGACCACGAAGTCGAGCACGCGGCGCACTCCGGCGATCCGTTCGCCGGCCGCATCGCGGTGATGACCGCGATCTTCGCGACGATCGGCGCGCTGTTCGGCTACATGGCGGGCGCGACGCAGAACGACGCGCTGCTGTTCAAGAACGAAGCGGCGATCAAGAAGACCGAGGCGTCGGACCAGTGGAATTTCTACCAGGCGAAGAGCAGCAAGCAGAACCTCGCCGAGCTCGGCGCGACGCTCACGACCGGCGAGCAGCAGGCGAACTACCAGAAGGAGGTCGAGCGCTACAAGAAGGAGAAGGACGAGATCATGGTCGAGGCGAAGAAGCTCGAGGAGGCCGAGCAAGGACGCCGAGCGCGAAGAGCGAAGCGTCGATGCACGTCCACCACCGCTGGGCGCAGGCGATGACGCTGATCCAGATCGCGATCGCGCTCGCCGCGATCACGATCCTCACGCGGCAACAAGGCGATCGGGATCGGCGGCGTCTGGGCGTCGGCGGCGCGTCGATCGTCGCTCGGCGCGCTCGCGCTTCAGCACATCGTCAGAGCGCGCAGCGCGTCGCGCCACGCCCGCGAGCGCGACGCCAGCGCGCGGCGCGTGTCGCCGCTAGCTCGCAGGTTGCGCAGCTCGCGCAGCGCGACCGACGAGCATCGCCGCATCGGCTGCAGGCGCGGCGCGCAGCTCGGCCATCAGACGCCGGACGCGCTCGATCGGCGCGCGCGATTGCGCTCCTCGCCACGCCGCGAGCAATTCGTCGCGCGCGGAGATGTCGCCGGCCCTGCCAGCACCTCGCCCGGCGATCGTCCGCTGCAGCCCGGACAGGTCGTCCTGCATCGCCGTCCGCGCGAGCATCTGCCAGTGCTCGTCGCCCGGCAGCGCGCGCGATCATCTCGCGCAGCCACGGCAGCTCGAGCCGCGTCGCGAGCGTCGAAGTAGATCTCGGCGACGAGCTCCGACCGGCCGCTTCGTCGCGCCGCGACCTCGACGATGTCGAGCGTCGAGTACAGCGTGTCGAGCGTCGACCACGCGCGTCGCGAGCGTCTCGCGGCACGCCCTGCGCCGACGTAGTCGCGCGACCGCCGCGTCGACGCGCGCGCGCGCTCGCCGCGTCGAGCAGCGTCGGCAGCCGCGCCGCCAGCGCCTCGACGCGCGGCGCTGAAGTGCGCGATCGTCGCCGCCATGTCCTCGGCCAGCCGCCGCGAGCGCAGGAACCACGTCGTGCCGCGCTCGAGCTGGCCGGCTCGTGTCGATCAGCATCGCCGACTGCACGCGCGTCGTCGACCTTGTTGTCGAGCGCCTCGATCGCCTTCCACAGCGCGACGAAGCCGAAGATCTCGCGGCTCAGCAGGTAGGCGCGCACGATCTCGTGCGGCGCGCGCGCCGGTCGTCTCCGACGAGCCGGTGCACGAACGTGCTGCCGACGCGGTTCACCATGCTGTTGGTGACGTGCGTCGCGATGATCTCGCGCTTCAGCGGATGGCGCGGCATGTACGCCGCGTAGCGTCTCGCGCAGCGCCGCGGGAAGTAGCGCGCGAGCGCCGTCGCCGACCCACGGATCGTCGGGCAGCGTCGAGGCCGACGAGCTCGTCGTAGAGCCAGATCTTGCTGTAGGCGAGCAGCACCGCGCGCTCGGGGCTCGTCGAGGCCCGTGCCCGTTCGCGCGGCGCTCGGCGATCTCCTCGTCGGACGGCAGGAACTCGATCGCGCGGTTGAGCCGCCCGCCTTCTCCAGGAACTGCATGAAGCGCTGCTGCGCGTCGAGCAGCTGCGGCGCGATGCGCCCGGTGACCGACAGCACCTGCGTCTGGAAATAGTTGTCGCGCAGCACCAGCGCGCGCGACGTCGTCGGTCATCTCGCGCGAGCAGCGCGTTGCGCTGCTTCTCGGTCAGCTCGCCGTCGGCGATCGGCGAGGCCGAGCAGGATCTTGATGTTGACCTCGTGATCGGACGTGTCGACGCCGGCCGAGTTGTCGATCGCGTCGGTGTAGATGCGCCCGCCCGCCAGCGCGTACTCGATGCGGCCGAGCTGCGTGCAGCCGAGGTTGCCGCCCTCGGCGACGACCTTGCAGCGCAGCTCGCGGCCGTTGACGCGCAGCGCGTCGTTGGCGCGGTCGCCGACCTGCGCGTGCGTCTCGCTCGCCGCCTTGACGTAGGTGCCGATGCCGCCGTTGTAGAGCAGGTCGACCGGCGCCTTGAGGATCGCGTTGACGAGCTCGGTCGGCGTCAGCGCGTCGGCGGCGATCGCCGAGCGCCGCCTTCGACCTCGGGCGTGATCGGCGATCGACTTCGCGCTGCGCGGATGGACGCCGCCGCCCGGCGAGATCAGCTTGGCGTCGTAGTCGGCCCACGACGAGCGCGGCAGCTTGAACAGCCGCTCGCGCTCGGCGAAGCGTCGTCGCCGGGTCGGGATTCGGGATCGAGGAAGATGTGCCGGTGGTCGAACGCGGCGACGAGCCGGATGTGCCGCGACAGCAGCATGCCGTTGCCGAACACGTCGCCCGACATGTCGCCGATGCCGGCGACGGTGAAATCGGTCGTCTGCGTGTCGACGCCCATCTCGCGGAAGTGGCGCTTCACCGACTCCCACGCGCCGCGCGCGGTGATGCCCATCGCCTTGTGGTCGTAGCCGGCCGAGCCGCCGGACGCGAACGCGTCGCCGAGCCAGAAGCCGTACTCCGCGCTGATCGCCGTTCGCGTAGTCGGAGAACGTCGCCGTGCCCTTGTCCGCGGCGACGACGAGATACGGATCGTCGGATCGTGGCGCTCGCACCTGCGGCGGCGGCACGATCGTGTCGCCGACGCGGTTGTCGGTGAGGTCGAGCAGGCCGCGCAGATAGTCCTGGTAGCAGGCGATGCCCTCCTTCATGTACGCGTCGCGATCGGCAGCGGCGGCGCGCGCTTCAGCACGAAGCCGCCCTTCGAGCCGACCGGCACGATCACGACGTTCTTCACCATCTGCGCCTTGACGAGGCCGAGCACCTCGGTGCGGAAGTCCTCCGGCCGGTCGGACCAGCGCAGGCCGCCGCGCGCGACCTTGCCGCCGCGCAGGTGCACGCCTTCGAAGCGCGGCGAGTAGACGAAGATCTCGAACATCGGCTTCGGCTCGGGCAGCCCGGCACCTTCGGCGGATCGAACTTGAACGACAGGAAGCGTGCGCCGGCTGCCCGCGGCGTCGCGGCGCCAGAAGTTCGTGCGCGTCGTCGCGAGGATCAGCGCGAGGTACTGGCGCAGCACGCGGTCCTCGGACAGGTTCTCGACCTGCTCGAGCGCGGCCTCGATCGCGCGCACGCTGCTCGGCGGCGCGCGTCGCCCTGCGCCGCCCTGCCGCCGGGATCGAAGCGCAGCCTTGAACAGCTCGACGAGCATCGCGCGCGATCGTCGGCGTGCGCGGCCAGCGTCGCCTCGATGAACGCCTGCGACAGCGGAAAGCCGATCTGCCGCAGGTACTTCGCGTACGCGCGCAGCACGACGATCTCGTCGGCGGGCATGCGCGCGGCGACGCACCAGCCGGTTGAAGTCGTCGTTCTCGACCTCGCCGCGGAAGATGCGGCCGAACGCGTCCTCGAACACCGCGTGCAGCGCGTCGATGTCGACGTCGGCGTCGGCCAGCGCGCGACTGCATGCCGAAGTCGTGCATGCCAGATCGGCGGCTGCTCCGGCGGCGATACGCGGTGCGGCCGCTCGTCGAGCACCCTGAGGCCCATGCGCTCGAGCATCGGCAGGCTGTCGGACAGCGTCACCGGCGCGCCGAGGTGGAAGAGCTTGAAGCGCAGCGTCCCGGCGCCGGCCTCGAGCGGCCGGTAGAGGCTCATCGCCGAGCGGCTTCGTCGCGGAGAGCCGCGCCATCATCTCGATGTCGGGCACCGCGGCGCGCGCGCGTGAAATCCTCGCGATAGCCGGCCGGCAGCGCGCCGGCGAACTGGCGGAACAGCTCGTTGCCGCGCGCTTCGCCCAGCGCGTCGACCAGCGCCGCCTTGAGATCGTCGTCCCAGCGCCGCGCCGCGGCGGCGAGCCGCGCCTCGAGCTCGCGGACGTCGAACGCGGGAATCTTGCCCGGCGTCGTGCGCACGGTGATCATGCACGCGCGCCAGCACCGACTCCGACAGGCTGCACGTTGAATTCCGAGCTCGTGCCGTTGAACGCCTGCATCAGGATCGCCTGCCACTTCTCGCGCAGCTCGGTCGTGTAGTTCTCGCGCGGCGCGTAGATCAGGCACGACGAGGAAGCGCTCGAACGGATCGCGCCGGACGAACAGGCGGAAGCGCTGCCGCTCGCCGAGGTGCAGGATGCCCATCGCCGTGCGCAGCAGCTCGTCCTCGCTGGTCTGGAACAGCTCGTCGCGCGGATAGTTGTCGAGAATGTTGAGCAGCGCCTTGCCGGCGTGGCTGCCTGCGGGCGAGGCCGCGCGCGCGCGACGACGTTGGCCGTCTTGCGCCGCAGCAGCGGGATGTCGGCCGGGCTTGGCGCTGTACGCCGTCGACGTGAAGAGGCCGAGGAAGCGGTGCTCGCCGCAGACCTTGCCCGCGTCGTCGAAGCGCTTGATCGCCGACGTAGTCGAGATAGCCGGGCCGGTGCACGGTCGAGCGCGACGTTCGACTTGGTGATGATCAGAAGCTCGGGCACGCGCGCGTACGCGCGGATCTCCGGCGGCAGCGCCGCGAAGCTCGCCGCGACGTCCTTGCCTCGGCTTCTCGCGCAGGATGCCGAGGCTCGAGCCCGGGACGATCCGCAGCGCGTCCTGCCCGTCGACCGTCGACGAGATCGTGGCGGCGGTAGCCGAGGAACGTGAAGTGGTCGTCGGCGAGCCAGGCGAGGAACGCCTTGCCCTCGGCGAGCTCGTCCGGCGGGATCGGCGGCGGGCGCGTCTCGATCTCGGCGACGATCGCCGACGAGCTCGTCCTGCATCTTCTTCCAGTCGTCGACCGCCAGGCGCGACGTCGTCGAGCACGCGCGCGATGTCGGCGGCGAGCGCGTCGAGCGCGCTGCGTCGCGTCGATCGCGGTCGACCTCGACGTGGATGAACGATTCGCGGCGCGCGTCGGCGCGCCGTCCGGCGGCGACGCCGGTCAGCGTGCCCGTCGGCGTCGCGCGTCGACGGCGACGATCGGATGGATGATGAGATGCAGCGTGAGGCCGTGCCGGTTGACCTCCATCGTCACCGAATCGACGAGGAACGGCATGTCGTCGTTGACGATCTCGATGATCGTGTGCGTCGACTGCCAGCCGTGCTCCTCGATCGTCGGATTGAACACGCGCACGCGCGCGCTGGCCGGGCTCGCGCTTGCGCGCGAAGTTCCAGTGCGACAGCGCGGCGCCGTACAGGTCGGCCGGCTGCCGCTCCTCGAGGTCCTCGGGATCGACCTGCCCGAAATAGCGCGCGACGAAGCGCTCGAGGACATCGCGCTCGGTCGCTCCCGCGCGCTGCCCGACGAGGATCGAGCACCTCGTCCACCCGGGTTGCGCTCGCCGCCTCTCCATCTCTGATCGTCATCAAGGCTCGCGAGCCGTCGTCGCGCTCATCGTAGCGCGATTATCGCCCGCAAGCGCACCGCGATCCTGATTCGTCCCGCGAGCGGCCGCCGGCTCTCCCAAGGGCACGAATGGTATCTAAGTGATAGCGCTTCCGCACCGGAGAGGCTTTTGGTAGCACGAGACAGAGATCGCGCCGCAGCTGATCGCACATCGCGAAAGGCACGTTGCGGACAGTGCTCATTCCGGTGGTAGATGCGGTCGGGCTCCGCGAACCGCGCTTCGCGGCCGTGCGGGTTTCCGCGATAATGACGGCTTTGCCGTCGTCGAGCAACGCAGGACCGCTGTTGGCGCCCTCGAATCCCGGGCCGGGATGGCGGAACTGGTAGACGCAGCGGACTCAAAATCCGCCGGTAGTGATACCGTGGGGATTCGACTTCCCTCCCGGCACCAACGCCCGCGCGCTCGGACGGCATCCCTCCAAGAAAAGAACCCCCGACAGCGCGGGGGTTCGGAGAGTTGCCAGAGGATGTTGCTACTGCAAGCTCACCTCTCGGTGAGGCGAATCAACACGGGCGCCGGGCGCGGCGAGCAGTGGCCTCACGGTCGCATTCGCTGCTGCCAAGGCTGACAACAGCGCATGTCGGGCGCTACGCCGGGCTCGGGATCTTCGCAACCGATTCAATGCATTACCTGTGCCAATCCAAGTAGTGCAAATATTATCAATGGCCTACGTTGGAGCCATCGTCCAGCTAGCCAGTGGTATGTAAACGCGCCCGACAGATGCCAGCATCGAGAGTCATCGTTCACGCTGTCCGATTTCGACTATGCGCTGCCGCCGGAGCTGATCGCGCAGGCGCCGGCCGCACGAGCGCGGCGGCAAGCCGGCTGCTCCATGTCGACGGGTCGCCGTGCTCGACGATCGTCGATTCGCCGAGCTGCCGCGGCTCGTCGCGCGCGGCGATCTGATGGTGTTCAACGACACGCGCGTGATCAAGGCGCGGCTCATCGCGCGGCGTCCGACCGGCGGCCAGGTCGAGCTGCTGCTCGAGCGCGCTGATCGGCGAACGAGGCGGTGTTCCAGCTTCGCGCGAGCCATCCGCCTCAGCCCGGGCGGCGTGCTGCTGTTGCCGGGCGATGCGCGCGCGACCGTCGTCGAGCGCGACGGACGCTTCGTTCCGCTTGCGACTCGAAGGCATCGGCACCGCTCGTCGATTATCTGGAGCGCTACGGCGAAGTGCCGCTGCCGCCGTATATCAGCGCGCGCCGCCGACGACGCGGACGCCGCGCGCTATCAGACCGTCTATGCGCGCCATGCCGGGCGCGGCCGCGGCGCCGACCGCCGGACTGCATTTCGACGACGCGATGCTCGCTGCGCTCGCGACGCGCCGGCATCGCGATCGGCGTACGTCACGCTGCATGTCGGCGCGGGCACGTTTCAGCCGGTCGAGACCGAGGACCTCGCCGCAGCACGCGATGCACGCCGAGCGGTATCGCGTTCCGCGCGGAGACCGCCGCGGCGATCGACGCGACGCGCGCGCGCGGCGGGCGCATCGTCGCCGTCGGCACGACGAGCCTGCGCGCGCTGGAATCGGCCGGCGACGAGCGACGGCAGCGTCGCGGCGGGCGAAGCGCGAGACGCGGCTCTTCATCACGCCCGGCTACCGCTTCCGCGTCGTCGACCGGCTCGCTCACCAACTTCCACCTGCCGAAATCGACGCTGCTGATGCTCGTGTCGGCGTTCGCCGGCTACGACGACCATCCGCGCCGCCTACGCGCACGCGATCGCGCAGCGCTACCGCTTCTTCAGCTACGGCGACGCGATGCTGCTCGAGCCGCGCGCTCCGGCGAATCGGCGATCCGCTGCTAGAATTCGCGCGATGCAATTCAACGCTGATGGCGACGTCCGGCCGCGCGCGCCGTGGCCGGCTCGAGCTCGCGCACGGCGCCGTCGAAACGCCGGTGTTCATGCCGGTCGGCACCTACGGCACGGTCAAGGCGATGGCGCCGCGCGAGCTCGAGCGAGCTCGGCGCGCAGATCGTGCTCGGCAACACGTTCCACCTGTGGCTGCGGCCCGGGCCTCGAGGTGATCGCCGCGCACGGCGGCCTGCACCGCTTCATGGGCTGGACGCGGCCGCTCCTCACCGACTCCGGCGGCTTCCAGGTCTGGAGCCTCGGGCCGCTGCGCAAGGTGCAGCGAGGAAGGCGTCGCGTTCGCGTCGCCGGTCAACGGCGACCGGCTGCTGCTGACGCCCGAGATCTCGATGCAGATCCAGCGCGCGCTCGACGCCGACATCGTGATGGTGTTCGACGAGTGCACGCCGTACCCGGCGACGCGCGACGAGGCGGCGCGCGTCGATGGAGCTGTCGCTGCGCTGGGCGCGGCGCTCGCGCGCGCAGTTCGACGCGCGGCAACCGCAACGCGCTGTTCGGCATCGTGCAGGGCGGCATGTACGACGGACCTGCGCGACGCATCGCTCGCCGGGCTCGCCGCCATCGGCTTCGACGGCTACGCGATCGGCGGCCTGTCGGTCGGCGAGCCGAAGGACGAGATGCTGCGCGTGCTCGACGCACACCGCGCCGCGCGCTGCCCGCCGACCGGCCGCGCTACCTGATGGGCGTCGGCACGCCGGAGGACATCGTCGCCGGCGTCGCGGCCGGCATCGACATGTTCGACTGCGTGCTGCCGACGCGCAACGCGCGCAACGGCTGGCTCTTCACGCGCTTCGGCGACGTCAAGATCCGCAACGCGAACCACCGCGCCGACACCCGTCCGCTCGACGCGCACCTGCGGCTGCTACACCTGCCGCCATTTCACGCGCGCCTACCTCCATCATCTGCAGCGGGTCGAACGAGATCCTCGGGCGCGCGCCTCAACACGATCCACAACCTGCACTACTACCTCGCGCTGGTCGCCGGACTGCGCGCGGCGATCGCCGACGACCGCCTCGCCGCCTGTGCGAGCGCGTTCCGGCGCGACCGCGCCGCGCGTGCTAGAATAGTAGGTTACCGATCGGTGCTGCGCCGCGGCCTCAGCGGCGTGACGCCGAGTCCGCGCGGCGCCGTGCGACCCGAGGCGTTCGGCGCGCCCTGATCATCGGAGGAGCACAACGTGCTCGATCGACCTCTGATCACCCCGGCGTACGCGCAGAGCGCGCCCGCCGTCGCCGTTCGGCGGCGATCTGATGGCGTTCCTGCCGATGATCGCGATCTTCGTCGTCTTCTACTTCCTGCTGATCCGTCCGCAGCAGAAGAAGGCGAAGGAGGCGCAGGCGATGCTCGAGGCGCTCGCAGAAGGGCGACGAGGTCGTCACCGCCGGCGGCATCGCTCGGCCGCATCTCCAAGCTCGGCGACCAGTACGCGACGATCGAGATCGCCGACCGAGCACCGAGATCACGGTCCAGCGCGGCGCCGTCGCGCAACTGCTGCCCAAGGGCACGATCAAGGCGCTGTGACGCGAGCCACGCGCGCGCCGACCGCGTCGCCGCGCACCTGGCCGCGTCCGCGCCGCCGACCCCGCCTACCGCGATGAATCGCTACCCGCTCTGGAAGTACCTGATCATCGCCGTCGCGCTCGTCGTCGGCATCGTCTACACGCGTGCCCGAATTTCTTCCCCGAGGTGCCCGCCGGTGCAGGTCTCGTCGTCGAAGGCCGGCGTGAAGGTCGACAGCGCGCTGCTCGGCACCGTCGAGGACGCGCTCAAGGCGCGCGTCGATCCCGTACCGCGGCGACGACGCTCGACCCGACCGGCATCAAGGTGCGCTTCGCCGACCCCGACACGCAGCTGAAGGCGAAGGACGTGCTGCAGGCGAAGCTCGGCGACAACTACATCGTCGCGCTGAACCTGCTGTCGTCGTCGCCGCAATGGCTGGCGGCGATCGGCGCGCTGCCGATGTACCTCGGCCTCGACCTGCGCGGCGGCGTGCACTTCCTGCTGCAGGTCGACATGAAGGCGGCGCTCGACAAGGCCGCGCGACCGCTACACCACCGACATCCGCTCGCTGCTGCGCGAGAAGAAGGTCGCAGTACGCCGGCGTCGCGCGCGAAGGCACCGAACGTCGTGCGTGCGCTTCCGCGACGAGGCCGAGCGGACGAAGGCGCGCGTCGAGATCGAGAAGGCGTTCCCGGACCTGCTGCTGCGCGACGCGGACGGCGCGGCGGCGAGCTGCGGCTCGTCGCGGGGCTCAAGCCCGAGGCGCAGAAGCGCATCCAGGACGGCGCGGTCCAGCAGAACATCACGATCCTGCGCAACCGCGTCAACGAGCTCGGCGTCGCCGAGCCGATCGTCCAGCAGCAGGGCGCCGACCGCGTCGTCGTGCAGCTTCCCGGCGTGCAGGACACGGCGCGCGCGAAGGACATCCTCGGCCGCACCGCGACGCTCGAGATCCGCATGGTCAACGACGACCCGGGCGCGCTCGAGGCGGCGCATCGCCGGCAGCGTGCCGTTCGGCAGCGATCTCTTCACCGAGCGCAGCGGCGGGCCGGTGCTGGTGCGGCGGCAGGTCGTGCTGACCGGCGACCGGATCAACGACGCGCAGCCCGGCTTCGACCAGCGCAACAACGAGCCCGCCGTGCACGTGAACCTCGACGGCACCGGCGCGCGCATCTTCAAGGAAGTCACGCGCGAGAACGTCGGCAAGCGGATGGCGATCGTGCTGGTCGAGAAGGGCAAGGCCGAGGTCATCACCGCGCCGGTGATCCGCGAGGAGATCGGCGGCGGCCGCGTGCAGATCAGCGGCCGGATGACCACGCGCGAGGCGAACGACATCGCGCTGCTGATGCGCGCCGGCGCGCTGGCGGCGCCGATGGAGATCGTCGAGGAGCGCACCGTCGGCCCGTCGCTCGGCAAGGAGAACATCGACAAGGGCTTCAACTCGGTGCTGTACGGCTTCATCGTGCTGGCGCTCTTCATGTGCGCGTACTACCTGCTGATGGGCGTGATCTCGACGATCGCGCTGTCGGTCAACCTGCTGCTGCTGGTCGCGCTCCTGTCGATGCTGCAGGCGACGCTGACGCTGCCCGGCATCGCGGCCATCGCGCTGACGCTCGGCATGGCGATCGACGCCAACGTGCTGATCAACGAGCGCATCCGCGAGGAGCTGCGCTGGGGCGCGACGCCGCACGCGGCGCTCACGGCCGGCTACGAGCGCGCGTGCGGGCACGATTCTCGACTCCAACGTGACGACGCTGATCGCCGGCATCGCGCTGCTCGATCTTCGGCACCGGGCCGGTGCGCGGCTTCGCCGTCGTCCACTGCCTCGGCATCATGACGTCGATGTTCTCGGCGGTGTTCGTCTCGCGCGGCATCGTCAACCTGATCTACGGCGGCCGCAAGCAGCTCGACAAGATCTCGATCGGCCAGGTCTGGCAGCCGCGGCGGCCGCACGGCGTCGCCGCAAGTGACGCGCCAGCTGATCGCCGCGCAACGTCGCGACGCAAGACAGCACCATGGAATTCTTCCGCATCCAGCGCGACATCCCGTTCATGCGGCACGCGCTCACGTTCAACGTGATCTCGCTCGTCACGTTCGTGCTGGCCGTGTTCTTCCTCGCGACGCGCGGGCTGAACCTCGGCGTCGACTTCCGCGGCGGCACGGTGATCGAGGTCACCTACGGCGCATGCGGTCGACTTCAACCGCGTGCGCGCGGCGATCGACAAGCTGCAACCTCGGCGAATACTCGGCGCAGAGCTTCGGCAGCTCCGAACACGCGCGCTGATCCGGCTGCCGCTCAAGGAAGGCGTGTCGAGCGCGCAGCTCTCCGAGCGGGTGATGAGCGCGCTGCAGCGCCGACGACCCGTCGGCGACGCAGCAGCGCGTCGAGTTCGTCGGGCCGCAGGTCGGCAAGGAGCTCTACGAGAACGGCGCGCTCGCGCTGCTGCTCGTCTCGCTCGGCATCGTCGGCTACCTCGCGATGCGCTTCGAGTGGCGCTTCGCCGTCGCGGCGATCATCGCCAACCTGCACGACGTCATCATCATCCTGGGCTTCTTCGCGCTGTTCCAGTGGGAGTTCTCGCTGCCGGTGCTGGCGGCGGTGCTCGCGGTGCTCGGCTATTCGGTGAACGAGTCGGTCGTGATCGCCGACCGGATCCGCGAGAACTTCCGCAAGATGCGCAAGGCGACGCGTGACGCACGTGATCGACAACGCGATCACCAGCACGATCTCGCGGACGATCATCACCCACGGCTGCACGCTGATGATGGTGCTGTCGATCCTGTTCTTCGGCGGCGAGACGCTGCACTACTTCGCGCTCGCGCTGACGATCGGCATCTGCTTCGGCATCTACTCGTCGGTGCTGGTCATGGCGCCGCTCGTGATGTGGATGGGCGTGTCGCGCGAGGACCTCGTCGAAGCCCGAGCGCAAGCGCGACGGCCCGAGGGCGAGAAGATCCTGCCGTAGGCGGGGTCGGACGACTTTCCGCGCTGCCGGACATCCGCGCGACCGCTCGCCGCGAAGTCGTCTCCGACCCCGCTCTCCATGCTGACGACGCTCGTCTACTCGCTGTTCGCGCTCGACCAGACGCGTCGCGCAGATCGCGGCGCAGTACGGGCACTGGCTCTACGCGCTCCTGTTCCTCGATCATCTTCGCCGAGACGGGGCTCGTCGTCTTCCCGTTCCTGCCCGGCGACTCGATCCTGTTCATCGCCGGGACGGTGGTCGCGACCGCGGACCTCAACGTCCACGTGCTCGTCGTCGTGCTGATCGCCGCGGCGATCCTCGGCGACACGGTCAACTACTCGATCGGCCACTACATCGGCCCGCGCGCGTTCGATCGAGCCCGACTCGCGCTGGTTCAAGCAGGAGCACCTGCGCCGCACGCAGGCGTTCTACGACCGGTACGGCGGCGTCACGATCATCATCGGCCGCTTCGTGCCGATCATCCGGACGTTCGCGCCGTTCCTCGCCGGCGTCGCCGGCATGACGCTACCGCCGATTCCTGTCGTACAACGTCATCGGCGCGCGTGCTGTGGATCGCGTCGCTCGTCTACGCGGGCTACCTGTTCGGCAACATCCCGTGGGTCAAGAACAACCTGACGCTGATCGTCTTCGTGATCGTCGTCGTCTCGCTGATCCCGGCGGTGACGACGTTCATCCAGGAGCGCCGCTCGCACCGAGCCGACGCGCGTGATCCGCGACGCGCGTCAGACGCGCTTCGCGAGCTCGGCCGCCTTGCCGATGTAGGTCGCCGGCGTCAGCGCCTTGAGGCGCGCCTTGGCGTCGGCGGGAATCGCGCAGCCCGTCGATGAACGCGTGCAGGCTCTCGCGCGTCATGCCGGTCACGCCGCGCGTCAGCGCCTTCAGCTGCTCGTACGGATTGGGCACGCCGTAGCGGCGCATCACCGTCTGGATCGGCTCGGCGAGCACTTCCCAGTTGGCGTCGAGGTCGGCGGCGATGCGCGCTCGGTCGACCGTCGAGCTTGCGCGAGGCCCTGCGCAGCGACATGCCAGCCGAGCAGCGCGTAGCCGAGCGCGACGCCCACGTTGCGCAGCACCGTCGAATCGGTGAGGTCGCGCTGCCAGCGCGAGATCGGCAGCTTCTCCGCGAAGTGCCGCAGCAGCGCGTTGGCGAGGCCGAGGTTGCCTTCCGAGTTCTCGAAGTCGATCGGATTGACCTTGTGCGGCATCGTCGACGAGCCGACCTCGCCCTCCTTCACCTTCTGCCGGAAGTAGCCGAGCGAGACGTAGCCCCAGACGTCGCGGTCGAGGTCGATCAGCACGGTGTTCGGCGCGCGCGATCGCGTCGAACAGCTCCGCCATGTAGTCGTGCGGCTCGATCTGCGTCGTGTACGGGTTGAATTCGAGCCCGAGGCCCGCGACGACCTGCGCGGCGAGCGCGCTCCCAGTCGACGTCGGGATACGCGGCCACGTGCGCGTTGTAGTTGCCGACCGCGCCGTTCGCCTTGCCCTTGAGCGGCACGCGCTCGATCGCGGCGATCTGCGCGCTCGAGGCGCGCGTAGACGTTGGCCATCTCCTTGCCGAGCGTCGTCGGCGTCGCCGGCTGGCCGTGCGTGCGCGCGAGCATCGGCACCGCGGCGTGCGCGTGCGCGAGCGCCTGCAGCGCCGCCGCGATGTCGCGCAGCGCCGGCAGCAGGATCGCGCCGGCGCGCCTCGGCGAGCGTGATGCCGTGCGCGAGGTTGTTGATGTCCTCGGACGTGCACGCGAAATGGATGAACTCGCGCGACGCGCGCGATCTCCGGCGACGCCGCGAAGCGCTCCTGCAGCCAGTACTCGACCGCCTTGACGTCGTGGTTGGTCGTGCGCTCGATCGCCTTGACGCGCTCGGCGTCGGCGGCGCGAGAACGACGCGACGCTGCGTCGAGCGCGGCGCGCGCGTGCGCGCCGAACGGCGCGACTTCGGCGATCGCCGGCTCGTCGGCGAGCGCGATGAGCCACGCGATCTCGACGCGCACGCGCGCGCGGATCAGGCCGAACTCGCTGAAGTGCTCGGCGCAGCGGCGCGACCTTTTGCGGCGTAGCGGCCGTCGAGCGGCGACAGCGCCGTGAGAGCGGTGGAGGATCGGTCATCGCAGCGGTGCGGCTCGCAGTCTAGCAGGCGACGCACGGACGGGCGCCGGTCTAGCACGAGCGCTCGTTCGCGGACCTGCGCGAGCAGCTCCTTTGCGCGTTCGACGATCAGCCGGGTCTCGGCCTCGCCGCGGAATTTCCGGATCGCCTTTGCGTAATCGGGCAGGAGCCGCGGCGAGCTCCGTCGCGCGTCGAGCAGCGCTCGAGCTTGAGCGTGAACAGGAACGCGCGGACTCCCAGCGCATCGACGATCGTTTCGTTGATGAAAGCCTTGGCCGCGCGAAAGCGCGCGAGCTCGTCCGTCGTCACCACGCGCGAGGGCGCAGACGGGCCGCCCGGTGCGGCGTCTCCGATCCCGCAACGGCAGCGACATAGCCGTCGCGCACGCAGCGTGTCCAGGAAGTCCGGCTCGCACGCCGATCTGGGCGGCGCTCGCGCGCAGCTCGTCGCCCGTCTTCGACGGATCGATCAGGATCAGCATCGTGCGCAGCCGGCCGCGCAGAGCTCTGGCCGCGCGAACGGATCTCCGCGGTGCCCTTTTCCGTCTTGGCGTAGCGCGTCGTGTCCGCCATCGGCTTCCTGCTGTGACGTACCGACCGGATTGCTAGCGAATTGCGCGGCGCCATCGGCCGCACAAGTCCGTGAGTGCGCACCGCTGTTGCGCACTTTGCTAAACTCGAAGCGACGTTGCGGGCTTGCGCGCACGAACGGGCAGACGGCGATGGCGGCCGCGAGGAGAGGACGCGCCGGATGCGGATTCTGATCGCCGAAGACGACCCGACTCTAGCCGATGGCCTGCGTGCGGAGCCTGCGCGATTCGGGGCACTCGGTGGACTGCGTCGCCACCGGCGCCGAGGCCGATTGCGCGATCGGCGAGCTTCGAATTCGACCTGCTCATCCTGGACGTCGGCCTGCCGAAGATGAGCGGACTCGAGGTGCTGAAGCGCCTGCGCAGCCGGAGCCGCGAGCTGCCCGTGCTGATTCTCACCGCGCAGGACGGCGTCGAGGACCGCGTGCGCGGGCTCGACCTGGGCGCCGACGACTATCTGGCCAAGCCGTTCGCGCTGGAGGAGCTGAAAGCGCGCGTGCGCGCGCTCGCACGCCGCGGCGCCGGCGGTCAAGCCGTCGCTCGTCGAATACGGCGGGCTCACGTACGACCAGATCGGCAAGAGTCGCGCAAGGTCCGCGGCGAGCCGCTCGATCTCTCGGCGCGCGAGCTCGCGTCTGCTCGAGCTCCTGCTGCAGCGCGCCGACCGCATGGTGAGCAAGGCGCAGCTGCTCGACCACATGTGCGAATGGGGCGAGGAGGTCAGCATCAACGCGATCGAGGTCTACGTGCACCGGCTGCGGCGGAAGCTCGAGGCGGCCGGCGTGGAGATCGTCGACGACGCGCGGCGTGGGGTATCGCATTCAGAAGACAGCCGTCGAGCCGGTCGTGAAGCTCGCGCTGTTCGCCGATATCCACAGCAACCTCGAGGCGATCACCGCCTGCCTGGCGCACGCGAACGCGCTGGGCGCGGACCGATACGCGTTTCTCGGCGACCTCGTCGGCTACGGGGCCGACCCGGTGGCGGTGCTCGACCTGATCGAGGAGCATGCGGCGAACGGAGCCGTGGTGGTGCTCGGCAACCACGACGCGGCGGCGATCGGCCGTCCCGACGACGCGCTCAACCGCAACGCGCTCGCCGCCGTCGACTGGACGCGCGCGCAGCTCGGCGCGCGCCAGCAGGCTTTCCTGGCCTCGCTGCCGCTGACCGTCGCGGACGACGACATCCTGTTCGTCCACGCGAGCGCCGCGGCGCCGGAGCAGTGGATCTACGTGAGCGGGCTGCGCGAGGCCGAGGAAAGCCTGCGCGCCGGCAAGGCGACGCTACATCTTCAGCGGCCACGTGCACGAGCAGAAGCTCTACTACACCGGCGCCACGGGCAAGGCCGCTGCCTTTCGCCCGGTGCCGGGCACGCCGATTCCCGCCGCGAAGCATCGCCGATGGCTCGCCATCGTCGGCTCGGCGGGCCAGCCGCGCGACGGCAACAACGCGGCCTGCTATGCGCTTGTTCGACACGCGAGCGCGAGCGGCTGACCTTCTATCGCGTGCCCTACGACCATGGCGCGGCGATCCGCGAAGATCCGCGCGGCCGGACTTCCCGAGCGGCTCGCGCTGCGCCTGGAGCGCGGCACGTGATGAGCGCGCCGGAACCGGGCAGCGTGATCGACGGCTTTCGCCTGGGCGAGATGATCCACGCCGGCAGCATGGCGTCGATCTTCCGGCTTGACGGGCCCGACGGCCGCTGCCGCTCATCATGAAGATCCCGCGGCTCGGTCCCGGCGAGCGCGCGGTGAACGTCATCGGCTTCGAGGTCTGCCGCACGGTGCTGGGCGCCCTCGCGCAGGGCCGCCATCATCCGACGCTGGTCGCCTACGGCGACGTCGAAACCACGCCGTATCTCGTCATGGAGTTCGTCGACGGCGTCGCGGCTGAACGACTGGCTCGACCGCGCGCCGATGCCGCCCGACGGAGATCGCGCGGCTGGGTTCGCGGCGATGGCGCTCGCGCTTGCACGAGCTTCATCGGCAGGACGTCGTGCACCTCGACCTCAAGCCGACCAACGTGGTGTTTCGCCCGAGCGGCGAAGCGGTGCTGATCGACTTCGGGCTCGCGCATCACGGTCACTATCCCGACCTGCTCGCCGAGGAGCTGCGCATCCCGCTCGGCAACTGGGTCTACATGGCGCCCGAGCAGGTGCTGGGCGTGCGCTGCGATCCGCGCTCCGACATCTACGCGCTCGGCGGCATCCTCTACGAGCTCGCCACCGGCCGCCTGCCGTTCGGCCAGCCCAGCACCGTTGCCGAGCTGCGCCGGCGGCTCTACCGCGATCCCGTTCCGCCGCGCGCGCTCGTCCCGGCAACGCCGGCATGGCTGCAGGAGATCATCCTGCGCTGTCTCGAAGTCGACGCCCGCGACGCGCTACGCGTCGGCCGCGCGAGCTCGCCGTCGCGCTTTCGACGCCGGCAGCAGGTCGCGATCACCGAGCGCGGCGCGCGACGCCGCCGCGCCGGGATCTGTGGACGCTCGCGCGCCGCCGGATGCGGGCTGCGCGGTTCGAGCCCGCGCCCTGCCCGCCGCCGTCGACGCAGCCGCGACCGTGCGCGCGTCGTCGCCGGTCGCGATCGCGCCGCAGGAGGGCAACGAGCGACTGCGCGAGGCGCTGCGCGACGCGGCGCGCGGCGCCGTCGCCGCGATCACCGACTGCCGCATCGCCTGCATCACCGTCGTCCCGCCCGCGGCGACGCTCTCCGGCGACGGCGAGGAGACTCCGCCACCGGTCGCCACATCCGGCGCCTGGTCGAATCTGCGCGGCTGGGCGAAGCCGCTGGAGCTGCCCGAGGAGCGCGTGACCTACCACGTGCTCGGAGTCGGACAAGCCGGCGGCGGCGCTGATCGACTACGCGACGATGAACGACGTCGAGCACATCCTGATCGGCGCGCCCGGCAGCGGCGCGCCCGCGCGCGCTTCGGCGGCGTGTGCGCGCAGGTCGTCGGCGAGCGCGCCGTGCACCGTCACGGTCGTCCGCCCGCGAGCCGAGGGTTAAACTCTGCGCGTCGCACGAAGGAGCTCCGATGAGCGATTTCGAAAGCAAGGGGCAGCGCTTCGTCGCGCTGTGCATGCTCGGCATCGCTGCTGTTCAACTATCCGATCCTCGCGCTGTTCAACGTGTCGGGCACGCTGTTCGGCGTGCCGGTGCTCTATGCGTACATGTTCATCGCCTGGGCGGCGCTGATCGCGCTGATGGCGCTGGATCGCCGAAGTCGGGCGATCGCTAGCAGTCGCGGCAGAGCGGCGCGCATGCTGCACGGCACCGACCATCATCCTCATCTCGTTCGCCTATCTCGGGCTGCTGTTCGCGATCGCCTACTTCGCCGACGAGCGCGCCGACGCCGGCCGTTCGGTCATCGCGAGCCCGTACATCTACAGCCTGTCGCTCGCCGTCTACGCGACCGCGTGGACGTTCTACGGCAGCGTCGGCCGCGCGGCGAGCGACGGCGTCGGCTTCCTGCCGATCTACATCGGGCCGACGCTGATGATCGCGCTGTGGTGGGTCGTGCTGCGCAAGATCCTGCGCATCTCGAAGCAGAACCGCATCACGTCGCTCGCCGACTTCATCGCGTCGCGCTACGGCAAGAGCGCGCTGCTGGGCGGCCTCGTCACCGTCATCGCGGTCATCGGCATCCTCCCGTACATCTCGCTGCAGTTGAAGGCGGTGTCGAACAGCTTCGCGATCCTCGTCCAGTATCCCGAGATCATCATGCCGGCGCAAGGTCGGCGCGGCGTCGATCCGCGAGGACGCCGCGCTGTGGATGGCGCTGATCCTCGCCGCGTTCACGATCGCCTTCGGCACGCGCCATCTCGACGCCGCCGAGCACCACCAGGGCATGGTCGCCGCGATCGCGTTCGAGTCGCTGGTGAAGCTGCTCGCGTTCCTCGCCGTCGGCGTGTTCGTCACGTTCGGCATCTACGACGGCTTCGGCGATCTCTTCGCGCGCGCGGCGGCCGAGCCCAAGCTGCGGGCGATGATGACGCCGCTCGAAGGCGTGGCCGGCGGCTACGCGAACTGGGCCTGGCTCACGATCCTGTCGATGATGGCGATCATGTTCCTGCCGCGGCAGTTCCAGGTCGCCGTGGTCGAGAACGTCGACGAAAAGCACCTGAGCAAGGCGATCTGGCTGTTTCCGGTCTACATGCTCGCGATCAACATCTTCGTCCTGCCGATCGCCTTCGGCGGCCTGCTGCGCTTTCCCGGACGGCAGCGTCGACGCCGACACGTTCGTGCTCACGCTGCCGATGGCGGAGAAGCACGAGCTCCTCGCGCTGCTCGTGTTCATCGGCGGCCTGTCGGCCGCCACCGGCATGATCATCGTCGAGACGATCGCGCTGTCGACGATGGTGTGCAACGACCTCGTGATGCCGGTGCTGCTGCGGCTGCGCGGCTGCGGCTCGAACGAGCGCCCCGACCTCACGGGACTGCTGCTCGGCATCCGGCGCGGCGCCATCGTGCTGATCCTGTTGCTGGGCTACCTGTACTTCAAGCTCGCCGGCGAAGCCTATGCGCTGGTCTCGATCGGCCTCATCTCGTTCGCCGCCGTCGCGCAGTTCGCGCCGGCGATCCTGGGCGGCATCTTCTGGAAGGGCGGCACGCGCGCCGGGGCGCTCTGCGGGCTGCTCGCGCGGATTCGGCGTCTGGCTCTACACGCTGCTGCTGCCCGCGCTCGCGCGCTCCGGGCTGGCTGCCGATCAGCCTGCTCGAGCAGGGCCCGTTCGGCATCGCGCTGCTGAAGCCGCTGCAGCTCTTCGGCCTCGCCGGCCTCGACTCAGATCAGCCACGCGATGATCTGGAGCATGATCGCGAACGTCGGCGCCTACGTCGGCGTGTCGCTGTCCGCGTCGCCGAGCGCCGACGAGCACCGGCAGGCGAGCGTGTTCGTCGACGTCTTCCGGCACACCGGCGAAGGCGGCGGCGCGCGCTTCTGGCGCGGCACGGCGTCGGTGCCCGACCTCTACAGCCTGCTCGCGCGGTTTCTCGGCACCGCGACGGCGGACAGCGCGTTCGCCGAGTACGCGAGCGCGCAGGGGCTGCGCTGGCCCGATGACCGCGCTCGTCGCCGACGCGGAGCTCGTGCATTACGTCGAAGTCCAGCTCGCCGGCGCGATCGGCGGCGCCTCGGCGCGCATCATGGTCGCCTCGGTCGTCAAGGAAGAGACGCTCACCATCGACGAGGTGCGCGACATCCTCGACGAGGCGTCGCAGGTCGTCGTCTACAGCCACCGGCTCGAGCAGAAATCGCGCGAGCTCGAGGCGGCGACCGCCGAGCTGCGCGAGGCCAACGAGCGGCTGAAGGAGCTCGACCGGCTGAAGGACGACTTCGTCTCGACGGTGACGCACGAGCTGCGCACGCCGCTCACGTCGATCCGCGCGTTCACCGAGATCCTGCTCGACGACCCCGACGTCGAGCTCGGGCAGCGCAAGAAATTCCTCGGCATCATCACCAAGGAGACCGAGCGCCTGACGCGGCTCATCAACCAGGTCCTCGACCTCGCCAAGATCGAGTCGGGCAAGGCCGAATGGGTCGAGACCGCGCGTCGACCTGAAGGACGTCATTTCCGACACGCTCGCGCGCGATGGGCCAGCTGTTCAAGGAGAAGAACATCGAGGTCGACGCGCGCGCCTGCCCGACAAGGTCTCGCCGGTGACCGCCGACCTCGACCGGATGATCCAGGTGATGCTGAACCTGCTGTCGAACGCGGCGAAGTTCTGCGACGCGGCGCACGGCCGGGTCGAGATCGCGCTGGCCGAGCGCGACGGCAGCCTGCGGGTCGACGTTCGCGACAACGGCCGCGGCATCAGCCCGGAGCACCAGAGCGAGATCTTCAGCAAGTTCCACCAGGTCGGCGATACGCTCACCGACAAGCCGCACGGCAGCGGTCTCGGCCTGCACATCAGCCGCCAGATCATCGAGCACTTCGGCGGCAGGCTGTGGGTCGAGAGCGATCTCGGGCGCGGCGCGTGCTTCTCGTTCACCGTGCCGATCGGCGCGACGTGCGCGCGCCCGCCGCGTGAGCGCCGTCGCCGCGCGGAGCCTCGATGAGCAAGAAGATCCTGATCGCCGACGACGAGCCGAACATCGTCGCGGCGATCGAGTTCCTGCTGAAGCAGCGCGGCTACGAAGTGCACACGGCGCGCGACGGCGACGAGGCGCTGCGCGTCGTCGAGCGCGTCGTTCCGGACCTCGTGCTGCTCGACGTGATGATGCCGCAGACGAGCGGCTACGAAGTCTGCCAGAGCATCCGCGAGCGCGCCGAGTGGCGACACATCAAGATCATCATGCTCTCCGCCAAGGGGCGCGACGCCGAGGTCGTGCAAGGGGCTCGCGATGGGCGCGGACCTCTACGTCACGAAGCCCTTCTCGACGCGCGAGCTGATGGCGCAGGATCGAAGGCGCTGCTCGGCAGCCGGCCCGCGATAACGGCCGATGCGCGGTAGCGTCGCGACGCTTGCGGCGCCAGCCGATGCGATGTTGCGTCGCAACACTCCGCGAACAGTGCGATCGTGTAAGTTTGACGTAAGCGCGGGCTGGGATACTATTGCCGCGGCGCAAGGTTCGAGAAAGCGCCAGTGGCGCGCACGCGCATGGCGGAAGCATCGCCGCGCACGCCGTATTCACTTGATGCACTCGTTGGATTTCGAACCGAGGGAGGAAGCGATGGCGGAGGCAAGAGCAAGAGCGGGTGCATGCAGGAAGAGTCGATCAAGAGCATCGGGACCGAGGAGAGGAAAGTCATCTTCGCCTCCTCGCTCGGCACGGTTTTCGAGTGGTACGACTTCTATCTGTACGCGGTGCTGGCGCCGTTCTTCGCCGCGCTGTTCTTTCCTCCGGGCAACCAGACCGCCGCGCTGCTGTCGGCGTTCGCCGCGTACGCCGCCGGCTTCCTCGTGCGCCCGTTCGGCGCGCTCGTGTTCGGCCGCATCGGCGACCTCGTCGGGACGCAAATACACGTTCCTCGTCACGATCGTCGTTCATGGGCGGCGCGACCTTCCTCGTCGGCCTGCTGCCGACCTATGCAGTCGATCGGCTGGCTCGCGCCGATCCTGATGGTGACGCTGCGCCTCGTGCAGGGCCTCGCGCTCGGCGGCGAGTACGGCGGCGCGGCGACCTACGTCGCCGAGCACGCGCCGCACGACAAGCGCGGCTACGACACGGCGCTGGATCCAGACCACGGCGACGCTCGGGCTTGTTCCTCGCGCTGCTGGTGATCTGGCTGTGCCGCAGCAACATGGACGCGAAGGCGTTCGCGGAGTGGGGCTGGCGGATTCCGTTCTGGCTGTCGCTCGATCCTGCTGGTGTTCTCCGATCTACATCCGGCTCAAGCTGCACGAGTCGCCGATATTCCAGAAGATGAAGGCCGAAGGCAAGGGCTCGAAGTCGCCGCTGACCGACAGCTTCCTCAAGTATCCGAACAACAAGTACGTGCTGCTCGCGCTGCTCGGCGCGACCGCCGGCCAGGGCGTGGTCTGGTACACGGGGCAGTTCTACGCGCTGTTCTTCCTCACCATCACGCTGAAGCTCGACTACGTGTCGGCCTATACGCTGATCGGCGCTGTCGCTGCTGATCGGCACGCCGTTCTTCATCTTCTTCGGCTGGCTGTCGGACAAGATCGGGCGGCTGAAGATCATCCTGGCGGGCTGCCTGATCGCGGCGGTGACCTACTTCCCGCTGTTCGCAGGGCCTCACGCACTACGTCAACCCGGCGCTCGAGGAGTTCTCGGCAGAAGACCCCGATCACGGTCGCGGCCAACGAGCCGACTGCAAGTTCCACATCTTCGTCGGCCCGTGGAGCAAGTTCTCCGATTGCGACCGGGTCAAGGACTTCCTCACCAAGCAGGGCCTGTCGTTCAAGTCCGTGTCCGGCGAGCCCGGCAAGGTCGTCGACCACGATCGGCACCGACGAAGGTCGAAGGCTGGGACCAGACGAAGCTCGCCGCTACGCTGAAGGCGGCCGGCGCGCCGCCGAGCGCCGACAAGGCCAAGGTCAACTGGGTGCATGGCCGAGCTGATCCTCGTCATCATGGTGATCTACGTGACCATGGTGTACGGGCCGATCGCGGCGTTCCTGGTCGAGCTCTTCCCGACCAAGATCCGCTACACGTCGATGTCGCTGCCGTACCACATCGGCAACGGCTGGTTCGGCGGCATGCTGCCGCTGACCGCGACGGCGATGGTCGCGGCGACGGGCGATATCTACTACGGCCTGTGGTATCCGATCGTCGTCGCGATCATGACGCTGATCATCGGCTCGATCTTCCTGTCGCGAGACCAAGGATCGCGACATCCGCACCTACGAGCACGCGTAGGCGTTGAGCCGGCGGCGCTCAGCGCGACCGGAGCCGAAATGCACGGGCCCGCTTCGCGCGGGCCTTGGCTTCTGGCCAGGTCGATGGTCGGCAGCGACACGCCGCGGGCCTACTGCGCCGAACCCGGCGTCAAGTGCTTGTTTCAACTGGTCCAGTATCGCCGGATTCTCGAGCGTCGAAACGTCCTGCGTGATCGCCTCGCCCTTGGCGATCGAGCGCAGCAGCCGCCGCATGATCTTGCCCGAGCGCGTCTTCGGCAGGTTGTCGCCGAAGCGGATGTCCTTGGGCTTCGCGATCGGGCCGATCTCCTTGCCGACCCAGTCGCGCAGCTCCTTCGCGATCTTCTCGCCTCGTCGCCGGTCGGCCGCGCCTGCTTCAGCACGACGAACGCGCAGACCGCCTCGCCGGTCAGGTCGTCGGGCCGGCCGACCACCGCGGCCTCGGCGACGCATCGGGTTCGCGACCAGCGCCGACTCGATCTCCATCGTGCCCAGGCGGTGGCCCGAGACGTTGAGCACGTCGTCGATGCGGCCCATGATCGTGAAGTAGCCGCGTCGTCTTGTCGCGCACCGCGCCGTCGCCGGCGAGGTAGAGCTTGCCGCCGAGCTCCTCCGGGTAGTAGCGACTTCTTGTAGCGCTCCGGATCGCCCCAGATCGTGCGGATCATCGCCGGCCACGGCCGCTTGATGACGAGGATGCCGCCGTGGCCGTTGGCGACGTCGTGCCCGGTCTCGTCGACGATCGCCGGCCATGATGCCCGGCAGCGGCAGCGTGCACGAGCCCGGCACCAGTCGGCGTGACGCCCGGCAGCGGCGTGATCATGTGGCCGCCGGTCTCGGTCTGCCACCACGTGTCGACGATCGGGCAGCGCTCGCCGCCGACGTTCTCGTGGTACCACATCCACGCTTCCGGATTGATCGGCTCGCCGACGGTGCCGAGGAGGCGCAGGCGTCGACAGGTCGTAGTTCTTCGGCGCGGTCGACGGCGTCACGCCGGACGCCTTGATCGAGCGAGCGGATCGCCGTGGGCGCCGTGTAGAAGATCGATGACCTTGTGCTTCTGCGATCGTCTGCCAGAAGCGGCCCGCGTCCGGATAGGTCGGAACGCCCTCGAACACGACCTCGGTCGCGCCGACGGCGAGCGGCCCGTACGCGATGTAGGTGTGCCCGGTGACCCAGCCGATGTCGGCGGTGCACCAGAAGACGTCCGTCGGCTTGATGTCGAACGTCCAGCGCATCGTCAGCATCGCCCAGCAGCAGGTAGCCGCCGGAGCTGTGCTGCACGCCCTTGGGCTTGCCGGTCGAGCCCGACGTGTAGAGGATGAACAGCGGATGCTCGGCGCCGACCCACTCGGGCTCGCAGGTGTCCGGCTGCTTGCGCGACGAGCTCGTGCAGCCACACGTCGCGCGGCGCCGTGAACGCGATGTTGCCGCCGGTGCGCCGGTAGACGATCGACGTTGCGGATGCCCTCGCAGCCGCCCATGCCGAGCGCCTCGTCGACGATCGCCTTCAGCGGCAGCTGCTTGCCGCCGCGCGCCTGCTCGTCGGCGGTGATGACCGCGACCGCGCCGGCGTCGATGATGCGCTCCTGCAGCGACTTCGCCGAGAAGCCGCCGAACACGACCGAATGCGTCGCGCCGATGCGCGCGCAGGCCTGCATCGCGACCACGCCCTCGATCGACATCGGCATGTAGATGAGCACGCGGTCGCCCTTCTTGATGCCGAGCGACTTGAGCGCCGTTGGCGAGGCGGCACACGCGGTGGTAGAGCTCCTGGTAGGTGACCTTCGTCACCGTGCCGTCGTCGGCCTCGAAGATGATCGCGACCTTGTCGCGCGTTGCCGTTCGTCGAGGTTGCGGTCGAGGCAGTTGTAGGACACGTTGAGCTCGCCGTCGTCGAACCACTTGTAGAACGGCGCGTTCGACTCGTCGAGCGTCTGCGTGAACGGCTTGTGCCACAGCAGCTCGCTCGCGCGCGAGCTTCGCCCAGAAGCCGGCGAAGTCGCTGCGCGGCGCTCGCGTTGAGCGCGTCGAAATCGGCCTTCTTGACGTTCGCCTGCGCGACGAATTCGCGCGGCGGTTCGAAGATCCGGTGTTCGTGCGATACCGATTCGATCGTTGACATGCTCTCATCTCCTCCAGAGGACCTGCCGCGACGCGACCGGTCGCCAGCCTTGCAGCCGGTCGCAGTCTAACCAATCGAGCGCGCAACCGGCAATCCGCCTCCTTGATGCACGCAATGGGCGTCGCCAGCGATGATAAACTTGCATTCTTCTTCAATGCTTTAGGCGCCTCCGCCCATGCCCCAGTCGCAGCTCGGTCCCATCGCCAACATCCTGTTCTTCAGCCGCTGGCTGCAGCTGCCGCTCTACCTCGGCCTGATCGTCGCGCAGGCGGTCTACGTCTGGTACTTCATGGTCGAGCTCACGCATCTGGTCGAGGCCGGCGTTCGGCAGCAAGGACGCGCTGGAGATGATCCTCAAGAACGTCACGCCGGCCGGCGCCGAGAACGGTCGAGGCGCCGCCGGAAACGCTCGTGATGCTCGTCGTGCTCGGCCTCATCGACGTCGTGATGATCTCCAACCTTCTGATCATGGTGATCGTCGGCGGCTACGAGACGCTTCGTGTCGCGCATGCGACTCGAGGGCCATCCCGACCAGCCGGAATGGCTGTCGCACGTCAACGCGAGCGTGCTCAAGGTGAAGCTCGCGACCGCGATCATCGGCATCTCGTCGATCCATCTGCTGAAGACGCTTCATCAACGCGAATTCGTACGACGCGAAGGTGCTGATCGCGCAGACCACGATCCACGTCACGTTCCTGCTCTCGGCGCTGGCCGTGGCGGCGGTCGATCGCATCATGCCGCAGGGCCGCTTGCACGGACCGAAGGCCGCGGACCACCGACAAGACGCGCACTGACGACGGAGCGTTCAGCATGACCACGATCCGCCAGGACGATTTCATCCAGAGCATCGCCGACGCGCTGCAGTTCATCTCGTACTACCACCCGCAGTCGACTACATCGAGGCGCTGGGCGAGGCGTACCAGCGCCGAGGAGTCGCCGGCGGCGAAGGACGCGATCGCGCAGATCCTCACCAACTCGCGGATGTGCGCCGAAGGGCCACCGCCCGATCTGCCAGGACACCGGCATCGTCGTCGCGTTCGTCAAGGTCGGCATGGACGTGCAGCTGGGACGGCGCGACGATGTCGATCGCCGACATGGTCAACGAGGGCGTGCGCCGCGCCTACCTCGATCCCGACAACACGCTGCGCGCGTCGATCGTCGCCGATCCCGCCGGCGCGCGCAAGAACACGCAGCGACAACACGCCGGCGGTCGTCCACTTCGACCTCGTGCCCGGCGACACCGTCGAGGTGAAGATCGCGGCCAAGGGCGGCGGCTCGGAGAACAAGTCGAAGTTCGTCGATGCTGAATCCGTCCGATTCGATCGTCGACTGGGTGCTGAAGACCGTGCCGACGATGGGCGCCGGCTGGTGCCCGCCGGGCATGCTCGGCATCGGCATCGGCGGCACGCGCGGAAAAGGCGATGCTGCTCGCGAAGGAAGCGCTGATGGAGCCCATCGACATGCACGAGCTCAGCGAGCGCGGGCCGGCCAACCGCGATCGAGGAGCTGCGCATCGAGCTCTACGACAAGGTGAACGCGCTCGGCATCGGCGCGCAGGGTCTGGGCGGTCTGTCGACCGTGCTCGACGTCAAGATCCTCGACTACCCGACGCACGCGGCGTCGAAGCCGGTCGCGCATGATTCCCGAACTGCGCCGCGACGCGCCACGCGCATTTCACGCTCGACGGCTCGGGCGCCGCGAAGCTCGAGCCGCCCGACCTCGCGCGCTGGCCCGACGTGCACTGGACGCCGTCGCCGACCGCGCGGCGCGTCGATCTCGACACGCTGACGCCGCGCGGAAGTCGCGACGTGGAAGCCGGGCGAACGGCTGCTGCTGAACGGCAAGATGCTCACCGGCCGCGACGCCGCGCACAAGCGCATCGCCGATCATGCTCGCGCAGCGGCGAGGCGCTGCCGCCGGCGTCGATTTCACGCAATCGCGTCATCTACTACGTCGGCCCGGTCGATCCGGTGCGCGACGAAGTCGTCGGTCCCGCCGGCCCGACGACCGCGACGCGCATGGACAAGTTCACGCGAGATGATGCTCGACAAGACCGGGCTCGCTCGCGATGATCGGCAAGGCCGAGCGCGGACCCGTCGCGATCGAGGCGATCCGCAAGCATCGGGCCGCCTATCTGATGGCCGTCGGCGGCGCCGCCTACCTCGTGTCGAAGGCGATCCAGCGGCTCGCGCGTCGTCGCCTTCGGCGACCTCGGCATGGAGGCGATCTACGAGTTCGACGTGCAAGGACATGCCGGTCACCGTCGCCGTCGATGCCAGCGGCACATCGGTGCATCGAGACCGGCCCGCGCGAGTGGCAAGCAGCGGATCGGCAAGATCCCGGTGACTGTCGGTAGACCGTCACCGAATCGCTGGTGCACGGATTCGAGTTCGGTCAAGCGACCGGCATGCAAGCCGTGCGCCGAGGCATCGCAAGCGCCTCTCGCCTCGGCGGCGGATCACGGTGTCGACGCTCAACCTGCCGCGCGGTGCGGATGGGACTGCTGACCAAGCTCAATCTGCTGACCATCGGGCTCATCTTCCTCACCGCGATCGCGACCACCGGGCTTCTACGTGTGGCAGCAGTGGCGCGACGAAACGAGCGATCTCCGGCAGCGCGGCGCCGCGGCGCTCGCGCATGCTGGCCGAGTTGTCCGAATACGGCGCTCTATACCGGCAATCGCGCCTACCTCGAAGCGATCCTCGAGAGCACTGTCCGGCGCGAAGGCGACATCGCCTACGCGGTCATCGTCGATCGCAAGCGGCGATGTCGTCGCGGGACGCCGCATACTCCGAAGTGCTCGGGCACGAAGCGCTCCGCCAGGCACGCCCGCCGACGCGCGTGCTGCCCGCGGCGGACGCGACGCCGACGACGGCAGTGACGATCCGAGGGCGACGCTACGTCGAGCTGATCGCGCCCGTAGGCCGGGACGAAGATCGCGACCGCGATGGGATCGATCAGGTCCGCTCGAGCCCGCCGCCGACAGCGCCGCCGCCGCGCCGCGCCCAGGCGACGCCGATCGGACTACGTCCGCCTCGGGATGACGCTCGACCGGCAGCAGCGACAGTTCAGCGAAGCATCTCGTCGGCGCGTTGTCCGTCATCGCGCTGCTCATCGGTCCTCACGATCGGCGCGACGTTTCTGCTCACGCGCCGGCCTCGTCGCGCCGATGCACGCCTGATGCGCGCGGCGCGCGCGGTGGGCGCCGGGCAGGCTCGACGTGCTACGTCCCCGCGCACTCGTCGGACGAGCTGGGCCTGCTGACGCACACGTTCAACCACATGACGCAGCGGCTCGCGGAGTCGCAGGCGGAGGTCGCGAACTACCAGCGCACGCTGGAGGAAAAGGTCGCGCAGCGCACGCACGAGCTCGAGATCGCGACGGCGCACGCGTACAAGCTCGCGCAGCACGACATCCTCACCGGCCTGCCGAACCGGGCGCTGCTCAACCAGCGGCTGAAGCAGATCCTCGCGCAGGCGCAGCGCGACGGCACGCACGTCGCGTGCCTGTTCCTCGATTTCGATCACTTCAAGCGCATCAACGACACGCTCGGCCACGACGCCGGCGACCAGCTGCTGCAGGCGATCGCGCAGCGCCTGACCAGCGCCGTGCGCGAATCCGACACCGTCGCGCGCCTCGGCGGCGACGAGTTCGTGGTGATCCTGCCCGGGCTCGACCCGGCGCACGGCGACCTTCGAGATCGATGACGGTGCTCGCGCGCGTGCGCGAGTCGTTCCTGGCGCCGTTCCGCCTCGCCGACCAGACGCCGACGCTGACCTGCTCGATCGGCGTCGTCGATGTATCCCGCTCGACGCCAGCGACGCCGTCGACGCTGATCAAGCAGGCCGGACACGGCGATGTACGCGGCCAAGGAAGCCGGCCGCAACGCGTACCGCTTCTTCACCGCCGACATGAACGCGCGCGTGCAGGCGCGGCTGCAGCTCGAGACCGACATGCGGCGCGGACTGCATGGACGACGAGTTCTTCCTCGTCTATCAGCCGCAGATCGACATGCAGACCGGCCGCGCCTGCGGCGTCGAGGCGCTGCTGCGCTGGCGCGATCCCGAGCGCGGCGTCATTCGGCCCGACCGAGTTCATCCCGATCGCCGAGGAATCCGGGATGATCCAGGCGCTCGGCGCGCGCGTGCTGCGCGACGCGTGCCGGCAGGTCGTCGCGTGGCACCGGCACGGACATGCTGCTGCGCCTGTCGGTCAACCTGTCGGTGCAGCAGCTGCAGCACGACAGCTGGCTGTCGGTCGTCGAGGACGCGCTGTCGAGCAGCGGCCTCGCCGCCGCAGCTACCTCGATCTCGAGATCACCGAAAGCGTGATCATCACGCATCCCGAGAAGGCGGTCGCGACGCTCGTCGAAGCTCGAAGCAGATGGGCGTGTCGATCACCGTCGACGACTTCGGCACCGGCTACTCGAGCCTGTCGTATCTCGCGCGGCTGCCGATCCAGGGCGTGAAGATCGACCAGCGCTTCGTCCACGGCCTCGAGCACAACCGCAACGACGAGGCGATCACGCAGGCGATCATCGCGCTGTCGCACTCGCTCGGTCTGCGCGTGATCGCGGAAGGCGTGGAGACCCGCGCCCAGTTCGACTTCCTCAAGAGCCACGGCTGCGAGGCCGCGCAGGGATTCCTGATCGGGCGCCCGCTCGAGGAGCAGGACTTCCTCGAGTGGTGGAAAGCGCAGGAGCGGGTATCGCGCGCGGTCCTGCTGCACCCGACGATGTGGCAGCCCGAGGGCAGCGGGTAGGGACCTGAGGCTGGACGAGGTCCGACGGTCGATCGACGTCGCGCAGCGCGCCGGCATCGTCGACGTCGATTCGAGCGAGGCTGTCGCGGTGCGCCGCAACGATCGATTTCGCACCGTCGTCGCCGGTCAGTGCCGACAGCGCGGCGCGGCAGCCGGCGCCAAAGCCCACCGGATGCCCGCGCTGCCCGCGATGGAACGGGGCGGCCGACCAGGGCGCCGTCCGGCGATCGCCCCGGCGACGCGCGCGATCGTGGACGACTGGATCCACGGCATGTCGCCCAGGGCGACGACCCAGCCGGCGGCGTCCGTGGTCGCGAGCACGCCGCACGCGAGGCTCGCTCCCATGCCGTCGTCGGCATTTGCACAGCGGACGACGCGTGCGCCGGCCGCGCCCAGCGCCGCCGCCAGCGCCGCGTCGTCCGGGACGGACGACCGCGACCACCCGCGGCACGACCTGCGATGAGATTCCGGCACGCGAGCACGCCGATGCAGCTCGCCGCCGGGATCCGTCAGCGCCGGTCGGCCGGCGCTTGCCGGCTCGGCCGCTTGCGCGAGCAGCTTGTCGCCGCCGAACCGTTCGCCGCGCCCCGCCGCGAGCAGGATACCGACCACCGGGCGCCTGCGCGCCCATCCGCGCCGCCGCCGACTAGGGAGTTCCGGCAAGCGGCGTCACGCCTTCACGACCTCCCACTTGCCGTTCTTCACCTGGAAGATCGTCAGCGAGACCGTGCGTCAGGTCGCCATGCGCGTCGAACGCGATGTCGGCGGTGACGCCCTTGTAGTTGATCTTCGCAAGCGCCGGCAGATACTTCGCCGGATCGGTCGAATTGGCCGCCTTCATCGCCGCGGCGATCAGCCATCACGCCGTCGTAGAAATAGGGCGCGTAGAGGCCGATGTCCTGGTTGAAGCGCGCCTTGTACTTGTCGGCGAACGCCTTGCCGCCGGGCCGCGATTCGAGCGCGGCGCCCGGCGTCGACGCGATGCGCCCCTCGGCCGCCGGACCGGCCAGCTCGATGAACTTCGCCGAGTTCATCGTTTCGCCGCCCATCAGCTTGGCATGTTCATCCCGAGCTGTCTTCATCTGCTGCGCCATCGGCCCGGCCTGCTGGTCGTAGCCGCCGAAGAAGATCGCCTCGGGATTCGTGCGCCTTGATCGACGTCAGCAGCGGCGGCGAAGTCGACCGCCTTGTCGTTGGTGTGCTCGTGCTTGACGACCTGTGCCGCCCGACGCCTTCACCGCCGCTCGCGAACTCGTCCGGCGAGCCCCTGACCGTAGGCGGTCGCGTCGTCGATCACGGCGAGGCGCTTGAACTTCAGCGTCTTCACCGCGTATTCGCCGAGCGCCTTGCCCTGCTTGCCGTCGTCGGCCATCAGCCGGAACGCGGTCTTGTAGCCCTGCTGCGTGTACTTGACGTTGGTCGACACCGAGAGCTGCGGAATGCCGGCGTCGCTGTAGACCGTCGACGCGGGAATCGTCACGCCGGAATTGAAATGCCCGACGACGCCGGCCACTTTCGCGTCGACGAGCTTCTGCGCGACGAGCGGGCCCATCTTCGGATCCGGCCTGATCGTCCTCGGCCATCAGCTCGAACTTGACGTCCTTGCCGCCGATCTTCGAGCTTCTGCGCGTTCAGCTCGTCGATCGCCATCTGCGCGCCGTTCTGATTGTCCTTGCCGTAGTTGGCCTGGCCGCCGGTCAGCGGCGAGGCGAAGCCGATCTTGACGACCTCCTGCGCGAGGGCGGTCGGCGCGGACGACGGCGGCCAATCCGACGGCGGCGGCGAACAGCGTGATGCGTGAGAACGCACTCATGATGGAATCTCCCGGTGTGGAATGCGAAGGCCCCGGCGCCGGTGCGTACCGGCGCCTCCTTACGGGAGCCGAGTCTACTCTCTTCCCGCGGAGATGCAGGGACTGACCTGAGCGTCAGGACAGTCGACTCGCGACTCCGCAGCGAACCGCGGCTGCGGCGTGACCCGACGGACCACGCCCACTGAAAGTTGTAGCCGCCGAGCCATCCGGTCACGTCGACGACCTCGCCGATGAAATAGAGGCCGGGCACGCGCGTCGCCGCCATCGTCTTCGACGAGAGCTCGCGCGTATCGACGCCGCCCAGCGTGACCTCGGCCTTGTTGTAGCCGAGCGTGCCTGCCGGCTGGACCTGCCAGCGATGCAGCGCGCGACTCGATCTGCCGCGAAGCGCGCGATCGACGAGCCGACGCATCGGCCCGCGTAGCGTCGTGCGCGGCGCACCACGCTGTCGACGAACCGCCGCGGCAGCCGCTGCGCCAGCACGTTGTCGAGCTGCGCGCGTCGACGCGCGCTGGTCGCGGAACCACGCGCGCGGCGCTCGGCTCCGGGCAGGAGGTCGATGGCAAGCGACGCCTTGCCGTCCCAGTACGACGAGATCTGCAGGATCGCCGGACCCGAGAGTCCGCGATGCGTGAAGAGCAGGTTCTCGCGAAAGCGTCCGCCGTTGCACGACGACCTCGACGTCGAGCGCGACGCCCGACGAGATCGCCGTAGCGCGCCAGCCATTCGGGGCGAAGGCCAGCGGCACGAGCGCCGGGCGCGGCGGCACGACGTCGAGCCGAACTGCTCGGCGACCTTGTAGCCGAACGGCGTCGCGCCGATCTTCGGCACCGGTGAGGCCGCCGGTGGCGATGACGAGCGAGCCGCGCGCACCGTGCCCTCGCGCCGTCGTCGACGACGAACGCGCCGTCGACGCGCTCGACGCCCGCGACGGCGCACGGCATCCGCCACTCGACGCCGCCCGCGGTCGCACTCGGCCTTGCAGCATCGCGATGATGTCCTGCGCGCTGTCGTCGCAGAAGAGCTGGCCCAGCTTCTTCTCGTGGTAGGCGATGCCGTGGCGTTCGACCAGCGCGATGAAATCGCGCGGCGTGTACCGCGCGAGCGCGGAGCGGCAGAAGTCGGGATTGCGCGACAGGATAGTTCGCGGGCTCGCGTCGGTGTTGGTGAAGTTGCAGCGCCCGCCGCCGGAGATGCGGATCTTCTCGCCGAGCTTGTGATAGTGCTCGATCAGCAGCACGCGGCGGCCGCGCTGCCCCGCCTGCGCCGCGCACATCATGCCGGCGGCGCCGGCGCCGATCACGACGACGTCGTAGCGCGTCGACGCCGCGTATGCCGACGAACTGTTACGGACCGAAGAAATCCGCACCTTGTCCATGAACCAGATCTTGGCGCGCGGATTGTGCGCGCTCGGGATCGTCTGCGTTGATCGCTTCGAATTCGCGCAGGAGCTCCTTCTGCCGCGCGGTGAGCTTGACCGGCGTCTCGATCGCGACGTGGCAGAAGAGATCGCCCGTGCACCGAGCCGCGCACCGGCCGGATGCCCTTGTTGCGCAGGCGGAACACCTGCCCGGTCTGCGTCTCCGCCGGGATCTTGATCTTGGCGTGGCCGTCGAGCGTCGGAATCTCGATCTCGCCGCCGAGCGCCGCGGTCGGCGAAGCTGATCGGCATCTCGCAATGCAGGTCGGCGCCCTCGCGCTGGAAGACCGGATGCGGCTTCAGGTTGACGACGACGTAGAGGTCGCCGGACGGACCGCCGTTCATGCCGGCCTCGCCTTCGCCGGTCAGCCGGATGCGGTCGTCCTGGTCGACGCCCGGCGGGAATCTTCACCGACAGCGTCTTGTGCTTCTTGACGCGCCCCGCGCCGTGGCAGGTCGCGCACGGATCGGGGACGACCTTGCCGCGTGCCGTGGCACGTGCGGGCACGTCTGCTGGATCGAGAAGAAGCCCTGCGACACGCGCACCTCGCCGCGGCCGTGGCAGGTCGCGCACTGTCTTCGGCTGCGTGCCGGGCTTGGCGCCGCTGCCGTGGCAGGTCGCGCATTCCTCGAGCGTCGGGATGCGGATCTTCGCCTCGGTGCCGCGCGCCGCCTCCTCGAGCGCGAGCTCGAGGTTGTAGCGCAGGTCGGCGCCGCGATAGACGCCGTTGCCGCGGCCGCCGCGCCTGCGCGCCGAAGATCTCGCCGAAGATGTCGCCGAACGCGTCGGCGAAACCGCCGAAGCCTTCGGCGCCGCCGCGCGCGCCGCCGCGCCGAAGCCCGCGGACGGATCGACGCCGGCGTGGCCGAACTGGTCGTAGGCCGCGCGCTTCTTGGGCGTCGGTGAGGACCTCGTAGGCTTCCTTCGCTTCCTTGAATTTGTCCTCGGAGCCCTTGTCGTCCGGATTGCGGTCCGGATGGTGCTTCATCGCGAGCTTGCGATAGGCCTTCTTGATGTCCTCTTCGGACGCGTCGCGATTGACGCCGAGCACCGTGTAGTAGTCGCGCTTCGCCATCGCTCGTCCCTGCGATCCGATACGCGACGCCGGTCTGCCGCACCTCATGCAACGTGGCAAGCGGCCGGACGCGTGCGCACGCCGCTGCACGTCGCCGGCGTCGCGGCCAGATCTGCGTCAGCGCCGTCGCGTCGAAGCTGCCGGCGCGACGGAACATCACTTCTTGTCCTTGACCTCCGTGTACTCGGCGTCGACGACCTTCTCGTCCTGTCCTGCCGCCCTCGCCTGCGCGCCGCCGCCGCCGCCGTCGCCGCCGCCGCCTGCGCCTTCGCCTGCGCGCTCGGCGTACATGATCTCGCCCAGCTTCTGCGCCGGCCTTGCCGAGCGCCTCGGCCTTCGCTTCCAGCGCGTCCTTCGTCGGCGTCCTTGTGCTTCAGCAGCTCCTCGGCTTCCTTGAGCGCGGCCTCGATCTTCGCCTTCTCGTCGGCGCCGACCTTGTCGCCGTACTCGTCGACCGACTTCTTCACGCTGTGCACCAGCGCGTCGAGCGCTGTTGCGCGCCTGCACGACCTCGACCTGCTTGCGGTCGTCCTCGGCGTGCGCCTCGGCGTCCTTCACCATCCGCTGGATCTCGGCCTCGGTCAGGCCCGAGCTCGCCTTGATCGTGATCTTGTTCTCCTTGCCGGTCGCCTTGTCCTTCGCGGACACGTGCAGGATGCCGTTCGCGTCGATGTCGAACGTCACCTCGATCTGCGGCATGCCGCGCGGCGCCGGCGGGATGCCTTCGAGGTTGAACTGGCCGAGGCTCTTGTTGCCCGACGCGACGTCGCGCTCGCCCTGCAGCACGTGGATCGTCACCGCGCGCCTGGTTGTCGTCCGCGGTCGAGAACACCTGCTGCGCCTTGGTCGGGATCGTCGTGTTCTTCTGGATGAGCTTGGTCATCACGCCGCCCAGCGTCTCGATGCCGAGCGACAGCGGCGTCACGTCGAGCAGCAGCACGTCCTTGACGTCGCCCTTCAGCACGCCGCCCTGGATCGCCGCGCCGACCGCGACCGCCTCGTCGGGATTCACGTCCTTGCGCGGCTCCTTGCCGAAGAACTCCTTGACCTTGTCCTGCACCTTCGGCATGCGCGTCATGCCGCCGACCAGGATCACGTCGCCGATGTCGGACGAGCTTGACGCCGGCGTCCTTGATCGCGATGCGGCACGGCTCGATCGGTGCGCTCGATCAGCTCCTCGACCAGCGACTCGAACTTGGCGCGCGTGAGCTTCATCGACAGGTGCTTCGGGCCCGACTGGTCGGCCGTGATGTACGGCAGGTTGATGTCGGTCTGCTGCGACGACGACAGCTCGATCTTCGCCTTCTCGGCGGCTTCCTTGAGCCGCTGCAGCGCGAGCACGTCGTTCTTCAGGTCGACGCCCTGGTCCTTCTTGAACTCGGTGACGATGTAGTCGATCAGCCGCTGGTCGAAGTCCTCGCCGCCGAGGAACGTGTCGCCGTTGGTCGACAGCACCTCGAACTGGTGCTCGCCCTCGACGTCGGCGATCTCGATGATCGAGATGTCGAACGTGCCGCCGCCCAGGTCGTAGACGGCGATCTTGCGGTCGCCTTCCTTCTTGTCCATGCCGAACGCGAGCGCGCGCCGCGGTCGGCTCGTTGATGATCCGCTTGACTTCGAGGCCGGCGATGCGTGCCGGCGTCCTTGGTCGCCTGGCGCTGCGAGTCGTTGAAGTACGCCGGGACCGTGATCACGGCCTCGGTGACTTCCTCGCCGAGGTAGTCCTCGGCGGTCTTCTTCATCTTGCGCAGGATTTCGGCCGAGACCTGCTGCGGCGCGATCTTCTTGCCGCGCACCTCGACCCACGCGTCGCCGTTGTCGGCCTTGACGATCTTGTAGGGCATCAGGCCGATGTCCTTCTGCACTTCCTTCTCCTCGAAGCTTGCGGCCGATCAGCCGCTTGACCGCGAAGATCGTGTTCTTCGCGTTGGTGACCGCCTGCCGCTTCGCCGGCGCGCCGACGAGGATCTCGCCGTCTTCCAGGTACGCGACGACCGAAGGCGTCGTGCGCGCGCCTTCCGAGTTCTCGATCACCTTGGGCTGCCGCCTTCCATGATGGCGACGCAGCTGTTCGTCGTGCCGAGGTCGATGCCGATGATCTTGCCCATGATTCGTTTACCTCCGATGTCGATGATTGATGCCTGTGACGAGAGATGGGGTTTTCGGCCGTCGAATCAAGGCGCGATCGGCCGCGGAAGTGCCGCGCTTAGCGCCGTCGCCGTCGTTGGCTTCGCCACGGCGACCATCGCCGGGCCGCAGCACCCGGTCGTCGAGCAGGTAGCCCTTCTGGAACACCTGCACGACGGTGTTGGCGGGCTCCGCGCTGTCGACCATCGTCATCGCCTGATGCGCGATGCGGATCGAACTTCTGGCCGGCGGCGATCGATCTCGTCGACCTGGGCCTTGTCGAAGGCTGCCGCTGAGCTGCTTCAACGTGAGCTCGACGCCGGCGCGCAGCGCCTCGGGCGACGCATTCTCGCCGCGAGCGTCGACTCGAGCGCGTCCTTCACCGGCAGCAGGTCGCCGGCGAAGCGCTCGATCGCGTATTTGTGCGCCCGGGCGACGTCCGTTCGCGCCTGCTTGCGGACGTTTTCGATGTCGGCGCGCGCGCGCAGCCAGGCGTCCTTGAGCTCGGCGGCCTCGTCCTCGGCTTCTTGCAGCAGCGCGGCCGATGTCCGGGCGCGGGATCGGCCGCCGCCGGTGCCGCCGGCGGTTCGGCAGCCGCGGCGTCGTTGGCGACCGGCGGACGCGTCTCCGTCGCACGGCGTCGGTAACGCCGGGTTTTCGGTGGCTGCATTCGTCATCCCGGACCGATCTTGGGACGTTATTTGAAGGCATCACGTGACGCAGATGGGGCCGTTCCGGCGGAATTTTCAACGGTCGCAAAGGATGCGCATGGCGCGGCACCGAGATGCCGCCTATTCGTTCAGGATCAACGCGTTGCGGCCGACCACCCGAGCGCGAGCCGCGGTGTCGCCTACTCTCGGGCCCCATGGCCTTGGCCCGCAACCGTCGTCGCCTCGCGCGGCCGCCGCGTCGGGCGGCGGCGCGAGCCAGCCCCCGAGATTCGCGCACGACGATCTCGACCAGCGCGGCGATCCACGCCGGGTGCTCGTTGAGGCACGGGAATCGCGTGGAACTCCGCGCCCGCCGGCGCGCGAGGAACGCCTGCTTGCACCTCGATGCCGATCTCCTCGAGCGTTTCGAGGCAGTCGGACGACGAATCCGGGCAGAGCGACGTCGACGCGCGCGACGCCGTCCTTCGCGAGGCGCGACCGAGCGTGTCCGCTGCGTGTACGGCTTCGAGCCACTCGGCGCGTGCCGAAGCGCGACTGGAACGTGACCACGTACTGCTTGGCGTCGAGGCCGAGCTCGGTGGCGAGCAGGCGCGCGGTCTTCTGGCACTGGCAATGGTAGGGATCGCCGAGATCGAGCGAGCGCCGCGGCAGCCCGTGGAAGCTCAGCACGAGCCGCTCGGGGCGGCCGTGGCTGCACCCAGTAGTCGTTGACGTTGCGCGCGAGCGCCTTGATGTAGCCGGGATCGTCGTGGAAGCAGTCGATCGTCCGCAGCGCCGGCATTCGCCGCAGCCGTTGCGCGTGCGGCGAACACGGCGTCGAGCGCCGACGGCCGTGGCGCTCGCCGAGTACTGCGGGAAGAGCGGCACGGCGAGGATGCGATCGCAGCCGGCCGCGCGCAGCCGGTCGATGCGCCTCGGCGATGTCCGGATTGCCGTAGCGCATCGCGAGCTCGACCGCGGCGAAGTCCGACGGCAGGCCCAGCGTCCTTCAGCCGCTGGCCGAGGTAGCCCGTGCAGCAGCGTCCTCTGCTTCATGGCTGTGCACGAGCAGCGGCGAGCCGTCGGCGCCCCAGATCATCGCGTATTTCTTCGCCGACCGCGCCGGCCGCACGCGCAGCACGACGCCGTGCAGGATCGGCTTCCAGAGCGAGCCGCGGAATCTCGACGACGCGCGGATCGGACAGGAACTCCGCGAGATAGCGCCGCACCGCCGCCGGCGTCGGCGCGTCCGGCGTGCCGAGGTTCACGAGCAGCGACGCCGACCCGCCGCGGCCGGTCGTGCTCGAAGGTCGGCTCGGCGAGGAAAGCGCGTCGTCGCGAAGCGTCAAGCGGCCGGTCCACGCGTGCGATCAGCGCCGGAGCGTTCTTCGCGCGCCAGTCGGCGAGCGCCTTCGCCGCCTGCGCGCGCACCGCGCGCTGCACCGGCGGCAGCCAGCCCAAGAGCGCACCCTTGCGTCCGAGCGCCTGTCGCAGCCAGCGCCAGAGGTCGAAGCGATCGACGTGGCGCGACGATCCGGCCGTCGCGAAACGCGAACGTCGCGTCGATCGCGGTTCTCGACGTGGCGCCCGGTCGCCGAATACGTGTACGTCGCGACCCAGTGCGCGCGGCCGGTCGGCATCGTCGGCCTCGATGTCCGACGCGACGACGCGCGAGATCCTTGCCGCGCGCGCAGAGCATCCGCCACATCGCGGCCGACGCCCGCGGCGTCGAGACGCTGGAACACCGGATCGGAGAACGTGCGCGTCGGGCGCGTAGCAGGCGACCATCGTCGCCGCATCGCGGCGGTCGAGCGCGTCGTAGAAACGCCGCGATCAGCGCCGCGTTCGGATGCGCGCGGCGCCGGCCATCAGTGCCTTGGCATGGTGCGACGCCTCAGTCGTCATCTGGTGCGTGAGCGCGTTCGACAGGAGCTTGGCGGTGACGTCGACGATCGGGATCACGCGCTCGTAGGCCATCCGCGTGGGGCCGATCACGCCGAGCGTGCCGATCACGCGGCCGTCGAGCTCGTAGGGCGCGGTGACGACGCTGCATTCGTCGAGCGGGACCAGGCCCGATTCGCCGCCGATGTAGATCTGCACGCCCTGCGCGCGCTGCGAGACGTCGAGCAGATGCAGGAGCGAGGTCTTCTGCTCGAAGAGCTCGAACAGCCGCCGCAGCCGATCCATGTTCGACGCGAGGTCGGCGCCGTCGAGCAGGTTCTTCTCGCCGGTGACGACGAGCGCCTCGCCTTCGTGCAGCGCCGCGCCGCCGACCTCGACCGCCGCGGTCATCAAGCCCGACGATGTCCTCGCGCAGCGACTTCAGCTCCTCGGCGAGCAGCGACGCGAACCGCCGCGAACGGCTGGCCCGCGTAGTGCCGATTGAAGAAGTTCGTGGCCTCGACCAGCTGCGACTGCGTGTACGGCCGGTCGGTGTGCAGGATGCGGTTCTGCACGTCGCCTTCGGACGTGACGATGATCAGCAGCACGCGCCGCTCGGACAGCGCGCAGGAACTCGATGTGGCGGAACGCCGGCCTCGCGCCGCTTCGGCGTCATCACCACGCCGGCGAAATGCGTGAGCTGCGACAGGAGCGTGCGCGGCGGCGCTCATCGAGCTGCTGCGGCCGGTCGGCGGTGAGCTCGCCCTCGAGGCGGTGGATCTCGACCTGCTCGAGCGGCTTCATCGACCATCAGGCTGTCGACGAAGAACCGGTAGCCCTTCGGCGTCGGAACGCGGCCGGCCGACGTGTGCGGGCTCGCGATGTAGCCCAGCTCCTCGAGGTCCGCCATCACGTTGCGGATCGTCGCCGGCGACAGCTCGAGCCCGGACTGCTTCGACAGCACGCGCGAGCCGACCGGCTGGCCCTCGACGACGTAGCGCTCGACGAGCGTCTTCAGCAGGTGTTGGGCGCGCGGATCGAGCATGCGCGCCATTTTACAGCACGGCCGCGGCTGCAGTCGCCTGTCCGAGGCGTCGCCGTCCGAAGTCCGGCGGACCGGATCGTGCATTCGTCGGCTTTGGCGCCGAGCGGCGCTGTGCTTTAATCGCGGCGATGGCATCGCCGCCGCCCCGCCAGCGCCCGCGCCCGCTTTCCGCCGCGTCGCGCTGATCGGCCGCCACGCGAGCCCCGGCATCGCCGAGCCGCTGTCGCGCCTCGCCGCGTTCCTCGGTCGGCGCGCGGCCACGACGTCGTCGATCGACGCCGAAACCGCGCGCTCGCACGCCGCTTCGCCGGCTATCCGACGGCGCCGCCGGACGCGCTGGCGACGCGCGCCGACGTCGCGATCGTCGTCGGCGGCGACGGCACGATGCTGTCGATCGCGCGCGCAGCTGGCGCCGCTCGACGTGCCGCTCATCGGGATCAACCAGGGCCGGCTCGGCTTCCTGACCGACATCCCGCTCGCGCGCATGGAGGCGACGCTCGCGCGCGATGCTCGACGGCCGCTACGTCGAGGAGCGCCGCACGCTGCTCGCGGCCGAGGTCGTCGCGCGCCGACGGCACGCGCGAAGCGCGCGTTCGCGCTCAACGACGTCGTGCTCAACCGCGGCGGCGGCGGCACGATGATCGACTGCGCGGTCGAGATCGACGGCCGCTTCGTCTACGCGATGCGCGCCGACGGCATCATCGTCGCCACGCCGACCGGCTCGACCGCCTACGCGCTTTCGGCGCGGCGGCCCGATCCTCGATCCGCAGGTCCCGGCGCTTCGCGCTGGTGCCCGTCGCGCCGCACGCGCTCACCGCACCGGCCGATCGCGATCGCCGACACGCGCGACGATCGCGATCACGCTGCGCACGCGGCACGCGACGCGCGCGCTCCACTGCGACGGCCAGGCGCATTTCGCGCTGGCCGAAGGCGAGCGCGTCACCGTGCGGCGCGCGCCGCACGCGGCGCGCTTCCTGCATCCCGAGGGCCACGACTACTTCGCGATGCTGCGCGAGAAGCTGCACTGGAGCGAGACGCCCGGAGCGGCTGCGCGGCAAGTAGGGCCAGATCGTCCTCAGCGACAGGCGCTGGGCGCGTCGACGATGCTGCGGCTCCTGTCGATCCGCAATTTCGTCGTCGTCGAGGCGCTCGACCTCGAGCTCGACGCGCGGCTTCTCGGTGCTCACCGGCGAAACCGGCGCCGGCAAGTCGATCCTGCTCGACGCGCTCGGCCTGCTCCTCGGCGATCGGTTCGAGCTGCGGCAGCTGCGAGCCGGGCGCCGAGCGCGCCGAGCTCGCCGGCGGCGTTCGACGTCGACGACGCGCCCGACGTCGGCGCGTGGCTCGCCGCGCAGGGACCTCGCCGCCGACGGCGACGAGCGCTGCTGCTGCGCCGCACGCTCGATGCGCAGGGCAGGAGCCGCGCGTGGATCAACGGCCGGCCGGCGACGCTCGCGCAGCTGAAGGACGTCGGCGAACGGCTCGTCGACCTCCACGGCCAGCACGCGCACCAGTCGCTCGCCGCGCGCGAAGCGCAGCGCGCGCTCGTCGACGCGTTCGGCGGCTTCACCGCGCTCGCCCGCGAGACCGGCGACTGCGTGGCGCGCGTGGCGCGCCGCCGTCGCGAAGCGCGCGACGCCGCGGCCGCAGCGCTGCAGGCCATCGCCGCCGAGCGCGAGGCGCTCGAAGCGCGCCGGCGCGAGCTCGCCGCGCTCGACGTCTCGGCCGACGAATGGGCGTCGCTGACGCAGGCGCAGTCGCGGCTCGCGCACGCGGCGGCGCTGATCGAAGCGGCGACGCGCCGGCGAGGAGGCGCTGACCGAGGGCGACGACGCGCTCTGCGCGCGCGGCTCGTCGGCGCTGATCGCGAAGCTCGACGCGCGGTCGCGGCGCACGATCCGGCGCTGCCGCGATCGTCGCGCTGCTCGAGCCGGCGCGCATCCAGATCGACGAGGCCGCGCGCGCGCTGCGCGGCTATCGGCAGAAGCTCGACCTCGATCCCGGCGGAGCTCGCGCGCGATCGAGGAGCGGCTCGCGGCGATCCACGACGTCGCGCGCAAGCACCGCGTGCGGCCCGAAGCGCTGCCGGCGCTGCTGGCGCGAGACCGAGGCGCGGCTCGCGGCGCTCGCCGAATCCGCCGACGCCGCGACGCTCGCGCAGCGCGCCGCCGAGGCCGAGGCGCGTATCGCGCGCTCGCCGACGCAGCTCTCGGCGAAGCGCGAGTTCGCCGCGCACGAGCTCGAGGCGCGCGTCACGCGAAGCGATGCAGAAGCTCGCGATGGCAGGCGGACGGCTCGAGATCGCGCTCGAGCCGCTCGCGACACCCGGCGAGCTACGGCGTCGAGCAGGTCGAGTTCCGCGTCGCGAGCCATCCGAAGCAGCCGCTCGGGCCGCTGGCGAAGGTGGCGTCGGGCGGCGAGCTGTCGCGGATCGCGCTCGCGATCCAGGTCGTGACGAGCGAGGTCGGCGCGGTGCCGACGCTCGATCTTCGACGAGGTCGATGCCGGCATCGGCGGCGCCGTCGCGGCGACCGTCGGCGATCTGCTGCAGGCGCTGGGCGCGCGCCGGCAGGTGCTCTGCGTCACGCACCTGCCGCAGGTCGCGGCGTTCGCCGACGCGCATTTCCGCGTCACCAAGCACGGCGACGACGACGCGGTGCGCGCCGACGTCGAGGCGCTTGCAGGCGCCGGCGCGCGTCGAGGAGCTCGCGCGGATGCTCGCCGGCAGCGCGATCACGGCAAAGACGCGCGCGCACGCGAAGGAGCTCTTCGAGCGGCACCGCCGCGGCGAGTGAGCTTCCAGGGACAGCTTGGAGCGAGAGCTGCGGGCGGCGCGCGATGCGCCTTCGACCAGTCGCGTCAGGAGCGCAGCGCGTTCTTGTCGCGGTGACCCGGTACGGCGACAGGCTTCGCCTTCGCTGACGCGACTTCGCGGCGGCGCTTGCGCCTTCGGCGGTCGCCGGCAGCGTCTGCCCCGGTTTCGAGCCAGTGCGCGCACGCGCTGCGCGTCGCCCAGACGCGTGTACTTGCCGGCTGAATCGAGCAGCACGATCACGAACGGCTTCGCTCGCGATCGTCGCCAGCATGACGAGGCACTTGCCGGCTTCGCGGATGTAGCCGGTCTTCGACAGCTGGATGTCCCACTGCCTGATTCTTGACGAGGTTGTTCGTGTTGTTGAAGCCGAGCATCTGTCCCGTCGGCTGCACTTCGACATAATGGCTGCCGCGTGGTGCTGAAGTCGCGGATCTGCGGATACTCCGCGGCGGCCGCGACCAGCGGCGCGAGGTCGTTCGCCGTCGAGACGTTGCGCGGCGAAAGGCCCGTCGGATCGGCGTAGCGCGTGCGCGTCATGCCGAGCGTCGCGCGCCTTGGCGTTCATCGCGGCGACGAAAGCCCGCGTGCCGCCCGGATAGGTGCGCGCGAGGCTCGACGCCGCGCGATTCTCGGACGACATCAGCGCCAGGCGCAGCATCTCGCGACGCGGCAGCTCGGCGCCCATGCGCAGCCGCGAGCGGGTGCCCTTCACGATAATCGAGGTCGTCCATGTCGATCGCGATCGACTCGTCCGAGCGGCAGGTTGCGCGTCGAGCGTGACGATGGCCGTCATCAGCTTGGTGAGCGACGCGATCGGCGTCACGTCGTCGGCGCCCTTGGCGTAGACCGGCCGATGGTCGACGGCATCGATCACGACGGCGTTGACCGAGGCGAGCCTGAGCTTCGCCGGGTCGAGCACGATCGGCGTCCGCGCCGCAACGGCCGGCGGCGAACGCCGCGAATAGCGTCAGGAAAACAAGCGTGAGGCGTAGGTTCATCAAGTCGGACCTCAGGATCATGCGGCTTTATAGCACGCCCGTGGCGCTCGCCAATACCCTCATTCTCAACATGGACTTGTCTGCTACAGCCGCAGCGGCGCTTATGCGCAGCTGCTACGGACACAGCCGAGCGTGATCGCTTCGCGGCGACTCGGCCAGCGGGACGCCTGAATCCGTATCAACGCCGCGAGGCGTCGAAGGCTGACGGATTTCGGCATCGCCTTCGGCTCGATTCGCCGGCGATTCCGTCTGCTGCAGCTGCCACATCCGCGCGTACACGCCGTCGGCAGCAAGAAGCGCGCCATGCGTCCCGCGCTCGACGATCCGCCCGTGGTCGAGGACGAGGATCTCGTCGGCATCGACGATCGTCGACAGCCGGTGGGCGATCGTCAGCGTCGTCCGGTTGCGCGGCGATCCGCCGCAGCTCGGCCTGGATCGCCTTCTCCGACTTCGAGTCGAGCGCCGAGGTCGCCTCGTCGAAGATCAGGATCCGCGGGTCCTTGAGCATCGCGCGCGCGATCGCGACGCGCTGCTTCTCGCCGCCGGAGAGCTTCAGGCCGCGCTCGCCGACCGGCGTCGCGTAGCCCTCGGGCGTGCTCGACGATGAAGTCGTGGATCTGCGCGAGCTCGCGCCGCGGCGACGATCTCGTCGTGCGTCGCGCCGGGCCGGCCGTAGGCGATGTTGTACTCGATCGTGTCGTTGAAGAGCACCGTGTCCTGCGGCACGATGCCGATCGCCGCGCGCAGGCTCGTCCTGCGTGCACGTCGCGGATGTCCTGGCCGTCGATCGTGATGCGCCCGCCGGTGACGTCGTAGAAGCGGAACAGCAGGCGCGACAGCGTGCTCTTGCCCGCGCCGGACGGCCCGACGACGGCCACCGTCTTGCCGGCCGGAATCGTGAAGCTCACGTCGAACAGGATCTGCCGGTTCGTCTCGTAGCCGAAGTCGACGTGCTCGAAGCGCACCTCGCCGCCGCCGACGACGAGCGCCGGCGCGCCGGGCGCGTCGGCGACCTCGCGTGTGCTCGGCCGCGAGCGCGAACATCCGCTCCATGTCGGCCAGCGCCTGCTTGATCTCGCGGTAGAGCACGCCCAGGAAGTTGAGCGGGATGTAGAGCTGGATCATGAACGCGTTGACGAGCACGAGGTCGCCGATCGTCATCGTGCCGTCGACCACGCCCGACGGTCGCGCGCCACATGATCAGCGTCACCGCGATCGGCGATGATCGCGCTCTGCGTGACGTTGAGGAGCGACAGCGACGTCTGGCTCTGCACCGCCGCCTTCTCCCAGCGCTGCATGCTCTCGTCGTAGCGGCGCGCCTCGAACTCCTCGTTGCCGAAGTACTTGACCGTCTCGTAGTTGAGCAGGCTGTCGATCGCGCGCGTGTTCGCCTTCGAGTCGAGCTCGTTCATCTGCCGGCGGAAGCTCGTGCGCCAGTCGGTGATCATGACCGTCGCCGTGACGTAGAGCGCGAGCGCCGCCACGCGTGATCGCGATGAACGTCCAGTCGTAGCGCGCGATCGAGGATCGCCGCGACGAGCGCCGATCTCGACCAGCGTCGGCAGGATCGAGAACAGCGTGAAGCTGATCAGCGTCGAGATGCCGCGCTGGCCGCGCTCGACGTCGCGCGTGAGCCCGCCGGTCTGCCGCGCGAGGTGGAAGCGCAGCGACAGCGCGTGCAGGTGGCGGAACACTTCGAGCGCGATCGTGCGCACCGCGCGCTGCGTCACCTTGGCGAACAGGAACTCGCGCAGCTCGGTGAACAACGTCGTCGACAGCCGCAGCAGGCCGTAGGCGACGAGCAGCGCGAGCGGCACCGCGAGCATCGCCGTCGTCGCGAGTCGAGGCTGTCGACGATCTCCTTCAGCAGCACCGGCACGCCGACGTTCGCGACCTTGGCCGCGACCAGCGCGACGAGCGCGACGATGACGCGGCCCTTGTACGCCCAGAGGTACGGCAGCAGCGTGCCGATCACGCGCCAGTCGCCGCCGCGGGCCGGGCCGCGGCGGGAAGCGGCGTGGACGCATGGTGGCGCATCGTAGTCGGCGCAGTGCTGGCAGCGCAGCGGCTGGGCGTCGCGCTTCAATACTAGCAAGTCGCGGCACCGACTCGCGGCACGCCGGCGCCGACGTCTGGCGCGGCTGCTCGCCGGCTGCGCGCGGCGCCGCGGAACCATTCGTTGCCGCCGTAGCCGACCATGCCCATCGCGAGGCGGACGATGCCGTACGCCGATCCAGACGAGCGCCTTGTACACGCGCGGCCGCAGCGCCCAGTGCTGCGGCGCGACGCGCCGCGCGCCCTCGTCGATCATCTTGCGCGAGCTCGTCCGCGCAGCTGCTCGGCAGAAGTCGGGATCGCGGACGACGACGTTCGCCTCGCGCGCCATCAGCAGGCTGTACGGGATCGATGTTCGACGAGCCGACGGTCGCCCAATGGTCGTCGATCACCGCGACCTTCGCGTGCAGGAACGACTGGTGGTACTCCTGGATCGTCGACGCCCGCGGCGAGCAGCTGGCCGTACAGCGCGCGCGACGCGTAGTGCAGCAGCAGGTATTCGACGCGCCCCTGCAGGAGCAGCGTGACCGCGACGCCGCGCTCGCGCCGCGGCGATCAGCGCGCGGCGGAAGCGGATGCCCGGAAAGAAGTACGAGTTGGCGATCAGGATCTCGCGCTTCGCCGTGCGGATCGCCGCGAGGTACGCGTGCTCGATGTCGCGGCGGTGGCGCAGGTTGTCGCGGATCAGGAACTTCGCCGTCTGCGCGCCCATCCGCTGCGCGCGGCGCGGCACGGGAAACAGCGGCACCTCGCTCTGCTGGAACTGGACGAGCTCGTTGATCGCCCACACGCGCTGCATCGTGCGCACGATCGACGACGAGCAGCGGACCCTCGATGCGCAGCGCGAAATCGACGCGCGGCGGCTTCTGTCCCGGCGTGTTCACGTCGTCGATGATGTTGATGCCGCCGACGAACGCGATCCTGCCGTCGACGTGGCAGAGCTTGCGGTGCAGCCGCCGCAGCCGATGCGTGCGAAACTGCCACGGCGCGACCTCGGGCCGGTACTTGAGCAGGCGCACGCCGCCTGCCGTCAGCGTCGCGCTCGATCGACGCCGTCAGATAGTGCCGCGCGCCCCAGCCGTCGACGAGCACGCGCACGACGACGCCGCGCTGCGCGGCGCGGACGAGCGCCGCCGGCGACGATGCGCGCCGACGTCGTCGTCGGCGTAGATGTACGTCTCGAGCCAGACTTCGCGCTCGGCGCCGATCGATCGCCGCGACCAGCGCCGGAAAGTACTCGCCGCCGCTGCGCAACAAAGTGATCCGGTTGCCCGGGAGGAACCGGTTCATCGCGCGCCGCGCGCTGCGTGTCGAACGTCGCGGCGAGCGCCGCGTGGTCGGAGATCCGGCCCGCAGGGAAACGCGTAGTGGACGTGCGCATCGACGATCGAGAGGCCGCGCGCGTAGATGCGATCGAGGCGGAACACCGGCATCACCGACGGAAACGTGCGCGCCGGGCGCCCGCGCACGCTCTCGAACACCTCGTACGACGCCGAGCTCGTCGACCAGCAGCCGGTTCGCCTTGTGCCGCCAGTCGTTGAAGTCGCCGGCGATGATGAGCGGCGCGTCGTCGGGCACCGTCGCGCGGATCCGCTCGCACAGCGCGCGGATCTGCCACTGCCGTCCGCGCTCGAACAGCCCGAGGTGCACGTTGAGGCAATGCAGCGTCGGGCTCGCCCGCGCCGAGCCGGATCGTGCAGTGGAGCAGCCCGCGGCTTTCGAACGCGTGCGCGGAGATGTCGAGATTCTCCTGCGCGACGATCGGGTAGCGCGACAGCACGCGCGTTGCCGTGATGGCCGTGGTGCGACACCGCGTTCTTGCCGTAGGCGACCTCGTGCCAGACGGTGTCGGCGATGAACTCGTGCTGCGGCTTGACCGGCCAGTCGAGGTGCCGCGCCGCGTGGCCCGCGGTGGACGCCGACGACTTCCTGCAGGCAGCAGGATGTCGGCGGCAAGGCCGTGCAGCCGCTCGCGCAGCTCATGGATCACCATGCGCCGGTTGAGCTGCGTGAAGCCTTTGTGGATGTTGTAGGTCGCGACGGTGAAGCGCATGGGCGTGGGCGAGACTTGCGGTAACCCGCCGATGTTAACGGGTTCCGCGGCGCGATGCGGCGCAGCCCGCAAACCGATGGCGCGGCGGGTTGCCCCGAAGTCCTGGCGCGAGGATCATGTGAAGGCACATCGACTTCACGCCACGGCGACGCGAGCGACGCACTGCGCGGCACGCACTGGCGCCGGAGAGGAGGGTGACCGACGCGCGCTGACGCGATCATCATCGGCACCGGGCAGGCCGGGCCTTCGCTGGCCGTGCGGCTCGCCGCGGCGGGCCGCAAGACGGCGATCCTCGAGCGCAAGCTCGTCGGCGGCACCTGCGTCAACGCCGGCTGCATTCCGACGAAGACGCTGATCGCGAGCGCGCGCGCCGCGCACGTCGCGCGCCGCGGCCGGCGACTTCGGCGTCGTCATCGACGGCGCCGATCGCCGTCGACATGGCGCGCGTCAAGGCGCGCAAGGACGAGATCGTCGCGCCAGTCGAACAGCGGCGTCACGAACTGGCTCAAGAGCACGCCCAACGTCACGCTGATCGAGGGCCACGGCCGCTTCGAGAGCCCGCGCACGGTCCGCGTCGACGACGCGGCTGCTCGAAGCGCCCGAGATCTTCATCAACACCGGCGGGCGCGCCGACCGTGCCCGACGCTGCGAGGGCGTCGGCGACGTTCCGCTATCTCACGAGCACCGGCATGATGGGCATCGATTTCCTGCCCGAGCACCTGATCGTCGTCGGCGGCAGCTACATCGGCCTCGAGTTCGCGCAGATGTACCGCCGCTTCGGCAGCCGCGGTCACCGTCGTCGAAATGGCGCCGCGCATCGTCGCGCGCGAAGACGACGAGACGTCTCTGCCGCGATCCAGGACGATGCTCGAAGGCGAGGGCATCGCCTTCCGGCTCGAATGCCGAGTGCCTCGAAGCTCGACAGCGCGGCGGCGGCGTCGGCATCCACGTGAGCTGCGACGAGGAGCCGCGCGACATCGCAGGCTCGCACGTGCTGCTCGCGGTCGGGCCGCGAGCCGAATACGCACGATCTCGGCCTCGACCGCGCCGGGCGTCGACCACCAATGCGCGCGGCTACATCGAGGTCGACGACGAGCTGCGCACCAGCGCGCCCGGCATCTGGGCACTGGGCGACGTCAACGGGCGCGGCGCCTTCACGCACACGTCGTACAACGACTACGAGATCGTCGCGGCGAACCTGCTCGACGACGAGCGCCGCCGCGTCTCCGACCGCATCCGTCGTCTACGCGCTCTTCACCGACCCGCCGCTCGCGCGCGGTGGGCATGACCGAGCGCGAGGTCCGCGCATCGGCGACGCCCGGCGCTTGTCGGGCAAGATGATGATGGCGCGCGTCGGACGCGCGCGCGGAGCGCTCGGAGACGCAGGGCTTCATGCAGGTGCTGGTCGACGCCGAGTCGAAGAAGATCCTCGGCGCTTGCGCTGCTCGGCATCGAGGCCGACGAAGCGATCCACTGCATCATCGACGTGATGGCGGCCGGCCAGCCCTACACGGCGATCAGCCGCACGGTCCACATCCACCCGACCGTGGCGGAACTGATTCCCACGTTGCTCGGCAGTCTTCGGCTCCTTGCGAGTGAAGGAATGGCCGCCCCTCCGACCATTCTCCGGGCAGGCAACGCGCCCGCCGCTTTTCCAACCCATCCAGGAGATCTCGATGAACCACCAATCCACGATTCAAGCCGCCATCGCCGGCGTCATCGCGCTTGGCTTCGCCGCGTCGACCGCTCGCTGCCGCCGCCGGTCCCGCCACGCCGAAGGCGGGCCAGGAAAAGTGCTACGGCATCGCCAAGGCCGGGCCAGAACGACTGCGGCACGGACGAAGCACGCCGTGCGCCGGCGCAGGGCGCCAAGGTCGACAAGGATCCGAGCCGAGTGGAAGTACGTCGACAAGGGCACGTGCGAGAAGATGGGCGGCAAAGCCGCCGCGCCGAAGGCTTGAGCCGAGGCACCGGTCCCGGCCGCGGCCCGCGTCCGCGGCCGGGATCACGTCGCGCGATGACATGCCAGGCGCGCCTGCCGGTCGCCGCAGGGATCGGACTGCGCGCGCCGCATGTCGGATACGTCAAGGCGGAACGCCCGTCGGTTGCGTGGTTCGAGGTCCACAGCGAGAACTATTTCGCCGACGGCGGCCCCGCGATCGCAGCGCTCGAACGGATACGCGCCGACTACCCGCTGTCGCTGCACGGTGTCGGCCTGTCGCTCGGCTCGACCGATCCCCTGTCGCGGTCGCATCTTGCGAAGCTCGCGCAGGCCTGATCGCGCGGGTCGGAGCCGGCGCTCGTCTCCGAGCACCTCTGCTGGAGCGGAGTCGGCGGTCGGCACTGCAACGACCTCCTGCCGCTTCCCGTATACGGACGAAGCGCGTCGCCCACGTCGTGCTCGCGCGTCGCGGAAGTGCAGGACATTCTCGGCCGCGAGATCGCCGTCGAGAACGTTTCGTCCGTATGTCGGCTTCGCCGATTCCGACGATCGCCGAATGGGAGTTCGTCGCGGCGGTCGTGCGCGCGAACCGGCTGCAAGCTGCTGCTCGACGTCAACAATGTCTACGTCAACGCCGTGAATCACGGCTTCGACGCCGAGACGCTATCTCGCCGCGATGCCGCGCGGACGCCATCGCGGAGATCCACCTCGCGGGCTTCGACGCGCTCGGGTCCGTGCCTCATCGACACGCACGGCGCGCGCGTCGCGCCCGGAAGTATGGGCGCTCTACGCGCAGCGCGATCGCGCGCGTTCGGCGCGCGCCCGACGCTGATCGAATGGGACGCTCGACATTCCGGAGTTTGCGGTGCTCGAAGACGAGGCTCTTGCCGCAAACACGATCCTCGAGCGTCGCGATGCCATCGCTGCGTGAGCTGCAGACGCGGTTCTCCGACGCCGTGCTCGCGGCCGACGGAATGGCGCCGGCGTTCGCGCGAGGCGACGCGGCGACCGCGGCCGAACGGATGGCCATCTACCGGCGCACGATAAGGTCGAACTACCGCAAACGCGCTGCGCCGCGAGCTATCCCCGTGTTGAAGCGGCTCGTCGGCATGCCGTCGTTCAATGCCGCCGTCGACGCGTACGTCGAAGCGGCAGCCCTCGCAGTCGGGCGATCTCAACGTGTACTGGCGATACGTTCGGCGATTTTCTCGCGCAATACGCGCCTGCCGCCGAATGGCCCTATCTGCCCGACGTGGCGCGACTCGAATGGGCGATCGACGAAGCGAACCGCGCCCGCGGACTCGACTCCCGCGCCTCGACGCCGTGCTCCGCGCGATCAGCGTCCTTCCGGCGGACCAACTGCCCGGGCTCACGCTTGCGCTCGATCGCACCGTCATGTCGCCTGATCGCCTCCGCGTTTCCGATCCTGCGCATCTGGCAGGCGAACCAGCCGGACTCGCGGCGGCGAGTCACAATGTCGACTGGGGCGCCGGGCACGGATCACCTGCGCGTACGGCGCGAACCACCGGGGTTGCGATCGATGGCATCGTGATCGAGCGCCTCCCCGCCGGTGACTTGCGTCCCTGTCGGCGCTCCGTGGGCTCGGCATTGGCGCAGCGATCGAGCTGTGCCCGGACGCGGATGCGCGCTTCGACCTGCGGACGGCGCTGCACCGGTTCATCGGCGACGGGCATCATCGTCGGCGTCGGCGACGTGATCGGCGCGTACAGGTATCCGCGGCGGCTCCGACTAACGGGATGTCAACCCATCATGGAGCGTCCGGTAATGCAAACCGCCGCACTGACGCCGCCAAGCGCGGTTCTGCCGCTTCGAGAACTGGCGTTCGTCCGCTCGCTCAAGGGGCGGGGCTCACGCTCGCGCTGTTCGAAAACGAATTTCATGTCCCGCTGCTGCCGCCCTACGCTGCTGGCGCTGCTTCGGCACCGGCGCCTGAGATCTTCCTGCCGGTGCTGCTCGCGCTCGGGATCGGCACGCGCTTTGCGCGGCCATCGCGCTGTTCGTGTTCAACATCGTCGCCGTGATCTCGTACCCGGACTTGAGCGCCGCGGGGTTGAAGGATCACATGCTGTGGGCGCACTTCTCCTCGTGACGCTTGTCTACGGCTCTGGCAAGTACGCGCTCGACCGTTGACTCGAGCTGCCGCCACGCGGCGTAGCTTCGCCGCCCGGCGGGCGTCTAGCGCGCGGGAACTGGCCGGACCGCGAGGATCGACATCATCTCGGCGTAGCCCACCTCGACGAGAAACGTGTCGGCAGTCGTCGCGGGTCACGCGATAGCGGAGGTCGATCTCCGTCCTCTGCCCGTCGGCTGGTTGCTGCCGGATCCCGGAACGGCGACGACGATGCGCGCGACGCACGTGAGCTGACCCGAGTTCGCGTCCCACTCGACGAGACGCATCGTCTGCGGCGAAACGCGCGTCGCCTTGGTGAGCCTCGCGCGCTTTGCGGCATCGAACGAGGCGGGATAGCCGTCCTCGACGACGCGCCGCACGCGGTCGCGGACCATCGACGACAGCGTGCCGATCGACGGCGCTGCTCTCGCATCTCGAGCTTCGGCTCGCCGCAGCCGACAAGGGCGGCGCACAGCGAGCGGAGAGCGCAGACGGCGGTCGCGATCGCATGGCAGGCTAGGGCCAGCCGGTAGTCGCTGAACATTTCGCGCAGCTTCGTCTTGAGGAGCTTGCCGGTCGCCGTATGCGGCATCTCGCCGACGAACACGACGTCGTCGGGAAGCCACCATTTGGCCACCTTGCCTTCGAGATAGCGCAGCATCTCGTCGCGCGTGACGTCGCTGCCCGGCTTCTTGCACGACGATCAGGAGCGGCCGCTCCTGCCATTTCGGGTGCGCGACGCCGATCACCGCCGCCTCCGCCACCGCGGGATGGCCGATCGCCGCGTTCTCGATCTCGATCGACGAGATCCATTCGCCGCCCGACTTGATCACGTCCTTCGACCGGTCGGTGATCTGCATGTAGCCGTCGGCGTCGATCGTCGCGACGTCGCCGGTGTCGAAGAAGCCGTCGGCGTCCAGGATCGGTCCGCCGTCGCCCTTGAAGTAGCCGCGTCGTGACCCACGGCCCGCGCACCAGCAGATGGCCGAACGCCTCGCCGTCGTGCGGCAGCCGGCGCCCTGCGTCGTCGGTGATCTTCATCTCCGACGCCGAACATCGCGCGGCCCTGCTTCGCCTGCACGTCGAGCCGCTGCTCGCAGCGTCGCAGCCGTCGATGCTTCGGCAGCAGGTTGCAGACGGTGCCGAGCGGCGACATCTCGGTCATGCCCCACGCGTGGACGACGAACGCGCCGAACTGCGTCTCGAAGCTGCTCGCTCATCGCGCGCGGCGCGGCCGAGCCGCCGATGACCACGCGCTTCAGCACGAGGTCGCGCTTGCGGATCGAGCGCCTGCTGCATCGACGTGCTGGAACAGCATCGAGCCAGACCGGTCGGCACGCCGAGCGCGAGCGTCACCTGCTCGTCCTTCATCAGCGCATAGACGCTCTTGCCGTCGAGCGCCGGGCCCGGCAGCACGAGCTTCGCGCCGGACATCGCGCCGGCATAGGGCATGCCCCACGCGTTGACGTGGAACATCGGCACCACGAGCAGCACCGATCTCGCGCCGACGACAGCGCCGAGGTCCGTCGACCATGCACGCGGCGTACGAGTGCAGCACCGTCGAGCGATGCGAGTACAGCACGCCCTTCGGATTGCCCGTCGTGCCCGGACGTGTAGCACAGCGACGACGCGGTGCGCTCGTCGAACGCCGGCCACTCGTAGTCGGTCGCCGCGCGCCGATCCAGCTCCTCGTAGCAGAGCAGGTTCGGCACGTCGAGCGCCGGCATGTGCGCGCGATCGGTCATCGCGACGAAGCCCTTGACCGACTTGCAGCTGCGGCGCCAGCTTCTCGACGAGCGGCGCGAACGTCAGTGTCGAAGAACAGGTACCGGTCCTCGGCGTGGTTGACGATGTAGGCGATCTGCTCGGGAAAGAGCCGCGGGTTGATCGTGTGCAGCACCGCGCCCATGCCGGACACGCCGTAAGTAGAGCTCCATGTGCCGGTAGCCGTTCCACGCGAGCGTGCGCGATGCGATCGCCGGGCTTCGACGCCGAGCGCGCGCCAGCGCGTTCGCGACCTGCTTCGACGCGGCGATGGATGTCGCCGTACGTGCAGCGATGGATCGGGCCCTCGACCGTGCGCGAGACGATCTCGGCGCCCGGGTGCATCGCGGTCGGCGTGCTCGATCAGCGACGAGATGAGCAGCGGCCGGTCCTGCATCAGTCCTTGCATCGCGCGCTCTCCCGGACGACCGCCGTCAGTTCAGATGGGCCGCGTCGGACTGGCGGCGCGGCCTCCAGCGTCCGCAGCCGGCCGAGCACGCCGGCTTCCTCGGCCGGCGAGAAGCCGTACGCGTAGAGACTCTGCGCCTTCGGTCGTGCCGTTTGACCGCGCCGCGTATGCCGGTGCAGGTGATGGGCGATGTCCGCGAACGAAATTCCCATCAGCACGGCGGGCGCATCCACGCGCGGATTGTGGCGCTCGGAGCCGATCACGTCGAATCCGAGCGACCTGCGGTAGAAGCCGACGTGCCTGGGATTCACCTCGATCACCACGTAGTCGAAGTTACGGACACGCCACGCGAACAGGTAGACCGTGTGGAACAGGCCCGCCAGCACCGGCTGCGAGCGCCTCGACGCGCACCACGGCGAGACGCGTGAACTCGCAGACGCGATGCTGGTCGCGGCGGATCGCGTCGATCTCCGCCCGATAGAGCGCGTCGGCGGCGACGCCTTCCGGCGAGTCGAGGCGAAGACTGACCGTGCCGGCGAGACGGCCCTCGTCGTACGCCGCGAAGGTCCAGACGTTCGGGTTCACGCGTCGTCGCCGACGCCCGATAGCCGCGCTTCGCGTATCGCTGCTGGACGAGGAGGTCTGCGGCGCGATGCGTCTCGTGGCGACCCCGCGAGGCGAATCTTGAACGCGCCGTTGTCGCTCTGCCCCTCGTCGATCGAGCGCCGTCGGCGCCTCGACGGGCAGACCCTTGAGCCGCAGCGCGACATCGCGGTGCACCGTCCAACCGGTGCGGGTGTCTCGGCAGCAGCGGCGCCGCGATCGGCGCTGCCCTGCCGCGACCACGGCCAGCGCGCGTTCGCGTTGCCTCGGATCCGTCCCAGCAACCTCTCCAACCGAGCTTTCAACGCGTCGCACCCATCTCGAGCCGCGGAGGCGTTTCCATCGTCGAACGCAACGACTCCGACGCCGCCGCGGACCCCGGCCTTTGCGACCGGGGCACGGACAATGGTAACCTTCCGCGTGATGCGAGAATTGTACGGCACAATGGGCGGCCCCGCGTCGCGTCGCACGGACGACGACTTCGCGGATACGCGAAGCGTCGGCAGGAACTCCCGATGGCGGCCGAATTCGTCGACTCGGTCCACCTGCCGCACGACGCCCGGCGAGCCCGCGGACGAGCAGATCGTGCGTCCGTCGCTCGCGATCCTGTTTCGGATGGCGGTGGGTCCCGACGCCGACTACTACGCGCCCGCGGTTCCTCGAATACGAGCGGACCGGCCGCAGCTTTCCGAGCTGGAACTGGGCGGCATTCATGGCGCCGGGACTGTGGGCGATCTATCGCCGGATGTGGATTGCGGGAATCGTCTTCACCGTCTGCGCCGTTCCTGGCGCTCGGGCTTGTGCTGGTTCGTCCTGCCGAAGTTCGGCGATCCGGGTGTCGTCGGGCTCGCCGTGGCCGCGATCGTCGTCTGGTTCAGCTCCGGGCGTCGTCGGCGCGCTCATCGCCAACACGCTCCTCCATCGGAAAGCGCGAGCGCTCGTCGCGGGACGCCGAGGCGCTGACGTCGCAAACCGACAGGGCGGCGCGATGGCTCTCGCGCCGCACGGTGATCGCACCGTTTCAGGCCGCGGCGACGACGGTGATCATGCTCGCCGCGCTGGGCGTGGCGGTTCCGAATCTGCGAGTCGGCCTACGCCGACCAGCTGGTCAAGGCGCGAATCGCCGCAGAGCATTGCCGCGATACAACCGCTGCAGCGGCAGCTCGAGGAATGGTTCATCTCGCCGTTCGACGCGCCGCCGATCGCGCTCGCCGCATCGCTTCGTCGACGCGCGGTCTGCTTCGAGAAGCGTCACGGTGAGCCTCGCCAACGGTCGCGTGCGGCTCGCGCTCGACTCGTCGATTCCCGAGGTGTCCGGGCGCTCGATCCTGCTCGCGCCGGCCCATCGACCGCCGGTCGCAGGTTCGCTGGATTTGCATCCCGGTCGACATTCCCGCGCGCTACCTGCCGCAGGAGTGCAAGCAGGGCTAGCGGCAGTCGAGCGCCGTTCCGCCTGACGAATCAATGAGTTACACCCTATCCGGCGGCGGCAATCCATCGCGAGCGGTCGCGCGGATCGCGCCGTTCCTGCGCGATGCCTGCAAGCGCCGCGCCGCGGCGTCAACGACGCGTCCGCCGCTGCCCGTTAAGAAGGGCTATGCGCAACATCGCGGCAGTGCGTTACCGCCGGCTGTACGTCACGCCGGCTGGTCGTCCGTGCCCCACAGCCTCGCACGCGAGCCCGACGTAAGCCTCTCGCGCGGCGACCGCATCGCCGCGTGGCCGCTCGTGGCGGAGACGGCGCTCGTCGTCGTTGCCGTCGCCCTCCTCCTGCCCGTGGTTCGAGCCGCGTTGCCGCGGACGACGCCGGCCGCGACCGGCGCTTCGCCGAAGCGATCGTCACGGTGCGCGGCTTGCCGAATCCCGTGCTGCCCGTCGCTTTGCGCCATCCCACGGCGGGCTGCGCGGAACCGCTCGTGCGCGAGCGGCTCTGCCGCCGCAGCGAATTCGCGTCCGCCGCGGATTTCTCCCGGATGCCCTGTCCCGCTCGACCGATGCCCGCCGTCGCGCCCGCACCGCGTTTGCTGGCGCCGCGAAACGAGACGCAGGCGCGCCTCGCGGATCTTCGCCTGCAGCAGCGGGAAGGCCTGGGCGATCTGCTCGTCCTGAGCAACGCCATCGAAGCGACCGAAGCGGAGCTGCAACCCTTCGTCAATCGGTACGTGCTCGACGGCCCGGACGGGACGGGGCCGATGCCGCTGGAGTGCGCGTTCGAGAAGGTCGAAGCGCTCGCTCGCGCGGAGCGCACGGCTCGCACGGGCGGCTCTCCCGCGAGATGGCGCGCGCCAATGCGTTGCTGCTTCTGGGCGCGGCGCATCGACGGACATCCCGCGACGCCCGCGTTGGCCGACGTCGCGTTGCTGCCGGTTGAATCTGCGCCGGGACAAGAGGCCGATGCGGCGCGGATCCGGTTGCCCGACGCGCTTGCCCAGGCATCCGTGCTGATGGCCGATGCCCGGCAGGCGCCCACGGCCTCGTCGAAGAACGACGCGATGCGCGGCCTCCTGCGTACGGCGGGCTGGCAATGGTCGGGCTGGATGCTGGCCGGATTCGGCTTGGTTCAGCTTGCGCGCCGATCGATCCCGCCGGCGCTCGGCATTGCGCTGGCGCTCGCCACGTGGGCGTTCGCGGCGTGGATCGGCCGCGTTCCGTGGCCGCTCGCTGCCGAACGCGCGTTCGTGCCCGGGCGGGTCGATGCGTGGTGGTTCACGATGCCGGCGCCTTTCGTGCTCTGGCTCGCTCGCGTGCGCCGCCGTGGTTCTCGTCTTTTCGGATGGCTGTCGAAGCGGCTTCCCGCCGGACCCGAAACGATGGCGTCGCGGCTCGGCTATCCCGGGCTCGTGGTCTGTCACCGGCATCGGCTGGCTGCTGCTCCTCGATCTGTCGGCCAACGGCCACACCGGCAATCGCTACCTCGCGCTCTATCACCAGGGCCATCTCTGGCTCGGCATGCTGATCTTCAGCGTGCGTCGTGTTCCTGCGGCAGCCGCATCGGACGAGTGCTCGGATGGTGCCTGTCGGTCGCTCGACGGAGTGACGAGCGCGATCGGCTCGCGCGTCGGCACCGCGGGCGCGGCCGCTGCTCTCCGTCGTGCTGCTGCTGCTGATCGTCGGCGCCGTCGGGTTCCTGCTGACCAACATCCGTCAGCTCACCTCGGAGATCGGCCGCCTGTGGCTGATCGTCGGCGCCGCGTGGTTCTTCTTCCTGCGCGGCACGCCGCTCGCCGAGCGCATGCGCGCGCAGCGGCAGCTCGCTCGGCTCGCTCGCTGCGCTACGTCGTGGCCGCTCTTGTTCGTCGTGCTGCGTGCTGATCGGCGACGATGGTGATCACGCGCGACATGGGACCGCTGCTGATCGCCGGCTACGGCGCCGGCGCGTTCGTCGCCGCGTCGATCGCGATGTGGTGGCACCAGCGCCAGCGCGCGCGACCGCGCCGGCGTTCGCGCATCGCGGTCGCGCTGTTCGTCGCGTGGATCGCTGGCGACGACGCTCGCGCTGTTCGAGCTCGGCGTCGATCGACGACGTCACCGCGGCGCGACTCGAGAATCTCGCCGCGCCGCTGGCGTCGGCGAACGATCAGCTCGCGCTGGTGACGCTGGTTCCAGCGCGCGGCGCCGCCGACGGGCTTCGGCCTCGGCGACGTTCCGTGGTGCGGCTACGCGAGCGCCAGCGGCTGCGCCGGGCGTGCCGGCGCAGATCCAGAGCGACTACACGTTCACGGCGCTCGTCGGCGCGTTCGGCTGGACGCGCGGCGTGGGCGATGACGATCGGCTGCGCCGCTCTGGCTGCACCGGCTGATCCGCGCACCACGGCCGCGTGACGCGCGGCGAGCCGCGCTTCGTCGCGGCGCAGGGCCGCGTCGTCAACGACGATCAGGCGTTCCTGAGCTGGCTCGCGCGTCACGTGGGTCGTGCTCGCGCTGTGCCAGCTCGCGGTGACCGTCGCGGGCAATCTCGCCGTGCTTCCGCTCACCGGCGTCACGTTTCCGTTCGTGAGCTTCGGCATGACGTCGCTCGTCGTCAACATGGCGATGCTCGCGCTCTGCCTGCACATCAACGTTCCGGGCGCGTCCGCGCATGGCTGAACGCGCGCCCGGCGACGCTGCTCGAGTTCGCGATCGCGGCGAGCGTCGCCGTGGTGCCGGTGCTGCTGCTCGTGCTGCTCGTCGGTCGCCGAAGTGCGGCCGTCGGATCCGTCCGCCAAGGCGCGCAGCAGCGGCGATCGCCACGTGAGCGTGCGCCAGGTCGCGGCGCTCAAGACGTTCGAGCGCGCCATCGTGCGCCGCGACGCGGTCAGCGCGGCGCTGCCGACGCCGACGCGCTGCTCGACGCGCGTTCCGCAATGCCGCGCCGAATGGGACGGCCGCGGCGGCAGGATGCAGCGGATCCGGCAGCTTCGTCGCGCGATCGCACGCCGGCGCGACGCGCTCGCCCGCGCAGCGGATGGCCGCGCAGCTCGAGGAGCTCGACGCCGCGCTGCTGCGCTTCAGCACCGGCGCCAACCGGCGCGTCAGCGACGCGGTGGGTTTCGACTGCGGCGCGCTGGTTCGACGCCGTCGCGCGCACGCTCGCAGCTCCGATCGAGACGCCCGACTATCCCGGCCGCAAGTTCATCGTGCAGTGCGCGGACATCGCGCGCGCGGTCGCGACGCTCGCGCGCGGCGAACGGCCGGATGCTCGGCGCGCTCGCGTGGCGCGGCACCGAGTCGTCGAGCGCGCGATGACGCACTGGCGTCCCGAGCAGTATCGTCGAGATCTCGGCGCGGCAGGTCGCGCGCGCCAATCCGTGGAGCGGCCTGCCGGGCTGCGTCTACATGGGCTTCTCCGCGCCGGATGCCGACGCCCGATGCCGGAGTACTTCGTCGCCGGCTGCGCGGCGTCGCCGACGCAGTCTGTGCAAGCAGCCCGCGATGCTCGGCGTGGCCGCGACCGACCGTCCGCCGCACGCGCCGGTGCGCGGCTGCCGACGACGCGAGCGCCGGACATGCCGCGCGGACGACGAGCGCTGGAGCGTGCCGCCCTCGCTCGCCGTGATGCTGCAGCCGCTCGCGACGCTGCAACGGCCGACGGGCTCGCTCTATCGGCTGTACACCGACGCGCGCGTCCGCGGCGGACTGACGCCGACGAGCTATCGCTACGGTCCGAACCGCATCGACATCGGCGGCACGCCGATCGACGTCGGCTTTCCGATCGACCTCACGATCGATCCCGCGGTGCAGGCGCTCGCGCAGAAGACCGCGGCCTGCTACACCGGCCGCCAGGACGTCTGCACGCGCGCTCGGGATCTCGCGCAGCGAGGACGCCGGGCAGCGCGATCGGTCATCGGATGCTCGAGCGCGCGGTGGTCCGCATGGCCGCGATCGCGGTCATCGACGTCGCGAGCGGGCGCATCGAGGCGCTCGCCGGCGCGCTGTCGCCGTGCACGCGCAGGAATACGACGGGCCCGGGCCGCGCGAAGACGTGCGACAAGCGCCTGCCGTATCCGATCCGCTACCGTCCCGACGCGCTGCTCAATCCGGCCGTCTATCACGACGCGATGCCGGCGTCGGTGATCAAGCCGATCATGGCCGCGGCGTTCCTGTCCGACCCGGACGTCGGCGCGCGCTGGCTCGCCGCCGAGCAGGCCGCGATGCAGCGCCCCGGATCGCCGTCGCCGGACAGCCTGCGCGGCCAGCTGATGCGCTCGAACTCGGCGCGCTTCCTCGATCGGATGTTCTGCGCCGACCAGGCGTTCGCCGAATTGCCGCGCGGCCGTGGGACGTCCAGGCGATGGCGCTCGCCTTCGGCTGGAACGGCGGCTGCGCCGACGCGCGCGAGCGATTGCGGCAAGCGCGACCTGCTGTTCGGCCGCGCGGTCGACGCGAGCGACGAGTCGGGCACGGTGGCGCCGCTCGCGACGCTCGTTCCGTACGGCCGGCTGCTTCGCCGAGCCGGTCGGCGACAAGCTCGGCGCGCCGTTCCGGTTGCGTCGCCGCGACGCCGCTCGACCTCGGCAAGGTGCAGCGCGTGCGCGGCCGGTGCCGGACGGCCAGCGCTGCAGCAGCGACGACTGGGAGAAATGCACGCGGCGGCGTCGTCGTCGACGTCGTCGCCGAGGGCTGGGGACAGGGCCATGCGCGGTCGAGCGCGCTCGGCGTCGCCGGCATGATGGCGGCGCTCGCCGCGGCGGCGAACGGCCAGACCGACGTGCGCAAGCCGCATCTCGTCGAAGCGGCTGCGCGGCGTCGGTCGCGCGAACGCGGCGCAGCTCGAGCCCGCCGTGATGCGCTGCGAGCCTCGCCGGAGCGCGCAACCGCAACCAGATCGCGCGCGATGCCGCCGAAGTCATCCTGAGCGGGCTCTCGTACAGCCATCGCGCCGGGCACCGCGCGGCTCGCCTGCGAGCAGGTGTTCGACGCGCGCACGTGCCGCGACGATGGACTGGATCGCCGGCAAGACCGGCACGCCGACGTTTCCCAACGACGACCGCTCGCTCGACGAGCTCGCGCGGCTCTGCGCGCGGCGGCGCCGACGAAGTCGAGCAGCGATCGCAGCGCGTGCGGACCGCTGCGCCCGTACAAATGGTACGTCGCGGCGTACCGCACCGATCCGCAACGATCCGCGCTGGACGAAGGCCATCGGCGTGCTGACCGAGCGCAACTGGATCGCGCGACACCGGCCGCATCCACGGCGCCGGCGACCACGGGCCCAATCCCGCCGCCGAGATCGCGCATGCAGATCGCCGCGCGTCACGCGGGCTACCTGCCGGGTGACGCCAGATGAAGCGCGGTCGCGCCGGCAACGGAAGGCAGCGACGCGGCGCGACGCCGCCGCGAGCGTCGAAGCGCCGCTCGTCTGGACGTTCGACGGCCCGTTCGCGACGTGCCTCGCCGGACATGGAGGACACGCTTCGGCGCGCGATCGTCCAGGTCGGCGACGTGTCGCGGATCGCCGTGCAGATCGATCTGTCGCTGCCGGCGCTGAAGCCGCGCATCGACGCGGGCGAGGCGATTCAGCCGGCGTGGGGACAATTCGTCGATCGCCTGACGCGAGCGCTACGGGCTGCCCGCCGGCCCGCGCGTGCGGCACCTCGAATGGCGCGGGCCGCTGGCGACGCTGGTGATCGCCTACCGGAGCTGAGACATGTCGCTCAAGGGCTGGGTCGTGCACAAGGTGAACCGGTTGTTCACGCGCGTGCGATCTGCCGCCGCGCGCGAGCGCCGCTCGGCCAGGCCGTCATGCGCCGCAGAGCGCGGCGCGAGCCCGAGCTCGCGCCGCCGCGCGGCGACGACGTCGCTGCCGCGGCCGCAGCACCTCGGCGCGTACGCGCCGCTGGTCGCGCGCGATCCGCGAGGAGCTCGAGCACTTCGTCGCGAGCCACGTGCGCATGCACCTCGCGATCGCCGAGCGCGACCGCTATCTGCTGACGTCGATCGAAGTCGACTGCGATCGGCGACGACGAGAGCGCGCGAGCTGCTGCAGCGCTTCATCGCGGGAGTTCAAGCCCGAGCAGATCAAGCACTATCATCGCGAAGGAGGTGATCGGCCGCCTGCCGAACGCGAGCGCGATCGACCTCGCGCATTTCGCCGGACTCAATGCCGCGCCGGACGGCGAGACGGCGCGAGCCGGACGGAAGCGTACGGCGAGCTGCTGGCGGAGCTGCGCAGCGCGGAGCCGCGCCCGCGCGCGGCCGTATCGACGTGAGCCTCGATCGGCCGCTGGTCGGAGCTCGACGCGCCGGCTCCGGCGCGAGACGCCGCGGCGCTCACGTGCCCGCGCACGCCGCTCGCCGGGACGGTCGCTGCGAGATCGGAGATCGACGATGCGCGACGGCAGCCGCCACGTCACGCTGACGTCCGTCGTGCCGGGCCGCCGCTACGCGATCGGCAACGGCGAGGGCTGCGACATCGTCGTCAACGGCAAGTACGCGAGCCGCCGGCATTGCGAGATCTGGCTCGACCAGGGCGCGTGGTGGGTGACCGACAGCGGGTCGACCAACGGCATCCGCGTCGAGTCGGCGACGAGCGTGCTCGGCGACGCAGCGGCGCGCAACGGCGGCAGTCCGGCGCGGCAGACGGTGATCGAAGTGGTCGCCCGGCGCGCGCATCGTGCTGTCCGGCCTCGCGCGCGGCGAGCCGCCGCAGTATCCGCGCGCTCCTGCTCGAGACGGCAGGCGACGTCGCGACGCCCGCGACGCCGATGGCGCCGGCGGTGCATGCGCCCACGACGCCCGTCGACGCCGATCGTCGCGCGCGCGCGCCGCGGCGAGCGGACTCGTCGCTCGCGGTGCACATGGCGTCCGGGCGAGCGCACGGTCGAGCTGCCCGTCGAGCCGCCTGCCGTTTCGCGTCGGACGCTCGCGCAACCAGGCGCTGGTCGATCGATTGGGCGCACGAGCGACGTGTCGGGCCATCACGTCGACATCGTCGAGCTCGGACGAAGCGGCGCGACGGTCGTCGTCCACGGCGACAACGGCGTGCACCGTCGCCGGCGTCAGCGCATCCGCCGGGAGCGCACTTCCGGTGGAACGTCGGCGAGACGATGCATCCTCGGCCGCACGATCGGCACGCGAGCCGGAATGCACGCTGACCTTGTCGCTGAGCCGCCGACCATGAGTCTCGTCACGCCCCGCGAGCCGCTGACTGCCCGCAGCGCGGACGTGCGCGCGCGCGAGCGCGCGACCGCGCCGGCGAGACGCGGTGCTGACGGCCGCGCTGGCGTGCGCCTCGAGCTCGCGGTCGCGTCCGGCGCGCGGCACGCGCCATGCGGTCAACGAGGACTCGCTACAGCGCGCTCGACCGCGCGTGCGCCGGTCTATCGTGGTCGCCGACGGCGTCGGCGGCGGCGCGATGGCGTCGCGGGCGAGCCGGGAGCTCGTGCGCGGCTGCATGCGGCGCTCGACCGGCGCCGCGTCGACGCGGCGTCGATGTCGCGACGCGCTGCTCGATGCCGATCGCGAGGTCGCGCGCGACGATCGCGCAGCACACGGCGGCGTCCGGCGCGGCGACCGTCGCGCTGTGCGCCGGCGACGAGCCTTCGCTGTCGCGCTGGCTGATCGCGTGGGTCGGCGATTGCCGCATCTATCGCGTGCGCGCGGCGCACGACGAGCCGGCCGAGCTCCTGACGCGCGACGACACCTACGGCCACCTCGGCGAGGATCCGCCGCCGGGCGGCTCGCCCGACGATCCCGCGCGGATGGTCGGCAACGGCGCCGTCGACGCGCCCGAACGTCGGCAGCGTCGAGCTTGCGCGACGACGAGATGCTGGTGCTCTGCAGCGACGGCTTGCACAAGCACGTCGAGCCGCAGGAGATCGAGCGACAGTCTGCGCGCCGCGCGCCGCTCGCGCGCTGCTGCGGCCGGCTGCGTCGAGCTCGCGCGCGCTCGCGGCAGCAGCGACGACGCGACGGTGCTCGTCGTCCATCGCGACATGCGCCAGCCCGGAGCCCGTTCAACCATGACCCCCGAGCAGATCGATCGCGTATTCGGCCGCGGCCGCCTGAAGATGGTGACCGGCGAGCACGTCGAGGTGTTCCGCGAAGCCGTCGCGCCCGGCGAGCGGCGCCGCTACACGAAGCGCTTCCTCAATACGACCGACGGCGACTTCGCGCAATGGACCGAGCGCGAATGGCGGATCCTCGCGCGGCTGATCGGGCACGGCATCGGCTGCGTGCCCGACGTCGTGCAGTTCGATCGCGGCTCGGTGCGGCGGCGTGCAGCTCGTGCAGACCTACGACGCCGGCGTCACCGTCGACCAGTGGGCGACGCTGCTGCCGGTCGACGCGCGACGGGCGCGTGCTATCGCCACGTGTTCGAGGATTGCGCGCACTGGTGGGCGCTCGCGCATCACTGCCTCGCTCGCGCTCGAACGAGATCCACCAGCTGCAGCTCGTGCACCTCGACATCAAGGGCGACAACGTCTGCATTCCGTACGGCCCGGCGAGCTTCGATCCGGACGCCGCCGAGCTGCGCGCTGCATCCGCGTCTTCGGCCAGCTCGCGCTGATCGACTTCGCGTTCGCGCTGGTCTCGCGCGAGAGCCTCACCGACGCCGCTGCCGATCGGCTGGCAGAAGGACTACGACTATCAGTCGCCGCGGCTGCTCGCAGGCGCTCGAGGCGGGCCGCAACGGCGACCTGCAGCGCGACGCGCGAGCTCGACTGGCGCTGCGACATCTACAGCCTCGCGGCGATGCTGAAGCGCTATCTGCCGAGACGTCGTCACGACTGCGTCCGCCGAGCGCGTGACCGGATGGACGAGCGAGCGCTACGACGCCGCGAAAGACGCTGATCCTGACGCTTCGCGATCACCACGACGCGAGGCGCCGCTGCGGCTTCCGCACCAGGCGATGATCGACACGACCGGCGCGATGCTGCAGCGAAAGCGACCTCGCGCAGTCGCTCGCTGCAGGCTGGACGCTCGCGCGGGATGTCACCCTCGAGTCCGGAGTCCCGGCTCCGATCACGCCGATGACTCGAATCGCGCCGCCGATACGCGTGCTTCAGGAAGCCTCGCGAGAGGGCGGCATCGAACGTGCGCGTCGCGACGGAACCGGCGCTCGCCACCGGCGTTCCGTTCATGGTCACTCGGCGCAACGACGTCCTCGCTGTGCCGTCGCGCCGCATCGACACTGCGCCCGTTGCAATGGCGGCCGCGTTCGGCGCTGGTGCTCGGCGCGGCAGTCGCGCACCAGGCTTTTCCCGACGCGGCGCGGAGATTTGAGCCGACGGCGCGCGAGCGCTGCTCGACAGCGGAGGACGCGCGCGACGATGCCGCTCCATCCGCCGTGGCTGAGCGAGGAGGTTCCGATTCAGCAGCGCGTTCGAGCGATTCTGATCGATCCCTTCGCCAACTCCGACGCCAACACGGGCGCTAGTGCTTCCGAAAATACCGCCACCCCTTCCGCTGCCAAGGTGGCCGCGGCGGAGCCTGCCCGCGGCTGCGTCACCTGCACCAGCGACGAATGTGCCGCCCACCGTCGCCGACGAGAACGCGGAAGATCGGAACGAGACTCGGCAGATGCGGAATCCCGCGACGCCTTTGCACCCGTGCCGGCGCCGAAAGCGGAGCGCCGCGCCGACTAACCCGGTCTCCCGGATGAACCCGAGAGCCGCGTCGCCCAGTGAGTCGGCGCGCAGCGCGAAGCGTTCGGCGACGAAGTCGGCGCCGCCGCCGTCGGCGCGCCCGCCGGCCCCCGCGACGATGGCAAAGTCGGCGCCCGGTCGCGTACCGGCGCTCGCCGCGCCTCGCTCATCCTCGGGCATCGTCGCTTCGAGTTCGGGTGCGGGTTCCGCGGCAACCTCCGCCGAGGGCGCGCGGGTGGTGACGGCGCCCGCGCCGACGCACGTCATCGAGCTTGTACTGCCGCCGACGCAGGCAAGTCAGGCGGAATCGTCGCTCTCGGCCGCGCCGCCGTCCGGGGAAACGGCCCCGTCTTCGAGCCTTGCCGCTGGACAAGCCCAATCGCCATCGTCGCCGCCGGAGTCCGCGGCAACCACGCCCAAATCGTCGGCGGCGACGCGACGCGCGCGCGCGTCATCGGTGAATGACGAATGGCGTGCCGGGATCAACGCGCTGTCGCAGTTCCTCGGATTCACACAGCGCAAGGCGGCTCCGATCGAGGACCGCACCTTCCAGGAAGTCACGCCGGCAGCGAAGCCCTCGCGTCCGCCACAAAGTGTCTCGCCTGTTGCCGAAGCACCCATCCCCACACCCAGGATCGAGGCACCCGTCTTCACTCCCAGGATCGAGGCTCCGCCGCCGCTGGCCATGGCGACTCTCGCCACCACGAACGTTACCGCCGCCGCCGATGCGCGAGAACGACTTCGCGCTGCAGGCGCGGCGGACGCTCGCGCAAAGCGTCCCGCGGACAGCGGTGCAGACGCAAGCCGAGATCGCGCCCGTATTGTGGGCGGCGGCAAAGGCGCAGGATCCGAGGGCCGAGCGCGAAGTGGTCGACTCTGCGCAGGCGGTCTGGGTCAGGGACGGCGCGACGGCGTATTCCCAGGCGCTCGATCCCGCCACCGCTCGACGACTCAATGAGGAGGCCATGCAGGCCTATTGGGTTCGCCGCAACGTCCCTGAGGCCTTCGAGTTGTCGCTCAAGGCCTTCGGCGCCAATCCCAACGATCCGGAAGTCGCCGGAAACCTGGCGTTCCTCCATCTCAGGGTCAACCCCGCGCAGCCGGAAACGGCGCGCCAACTCGCGTTGCACGCGATTGCCGTCCGAGGCACGCGATTCCGCTCGGGACGCCTCGAGGATTGGAATACTTACGCGCTCGCAAGCGCGCTTCACGGGCGCGCGATGCCGACGCCAGGAACGCGATGTATGTCACCGTGGCGCTGGCCGGAAGCGTCGAGCGCAACTGCAAGGCCGGGCTGAACGCGATCGCCAATTACGGAGAGCGCGTCCGCGAGCCGGTCGAGGCCATGCTGTATCGCATCCACACCCAAGGCCGGGCCTACGAATCGCCGTATTGCGCCTGGCCTCCGAACTGGGCAATGGGCATGCGCCGTCAATGAGGCGTTGACCTCCCGCCGCGCGGCGAAATGCCGCAGTTCGTACGGTTACGAGCCCGGAATAGCGCGGGCCTACTGCAACGTCGATTTCGCCTTGCAATCAACCGCATCCGCCGCGGCTTGGCCAATGCGGCAAACGTACACGGTTCGTTCAGCGTTGTCGTAGAACCAGGCGAACGAAGTCCCGTTCGACGATGAGCTGACGACGGGAGTCACTACCGCGCGGGCATCCGCCCGACCTGCGCGAACGCATGAAGGGCGTAGGTTGCGACGGCGGCGAAAAGCAGCAAACCGAGAGTTTTGAACATGAAATCTCCTTTTTCTCGAACGGACGAAAGCACCTGAGCGGAGCAATCCGGACGGGAACCATATCACTTCGGCGTTGGCACGAAACGCGGCCGGCGTTTCGACGCTCGCGAGGCCGCCGCACTCCTCCCGTCCTTCGACTTCTGCTCGATTGCTATGATATTTATTGAGAGATCTGCGACACGATAACCGGCGTTGACGGCAACCGAATCTTGCCAGAGGAAATCGTCGCACGCGGGCACCTGCTCGCGACCGACGGAATGCCCACGATGAAGCCCTATGTCTACCTGAGTTACGGAATGCCGAAATCCGGCAGCACGCTGGCCTTCGAGCTCACCAAGGCCGTGTTCGAGCAAAACAGTTACCCTCAAACCCGGCTCTCCGGTCTCGTGGACGACAAGCATGCGACGAATTTCATCGGTGGCTTCTCCGATGAAGTCGTCGAACGGCTGTGGACCGCGGTTGAACGTATCGGGTATCCGATCGTGGTGAAGACCCATGGCCGCCTGACGCCGGCCGCCCGTCGCCTGCTCGAGAACGGAATGCGATCGGACATTGTTCGTATCGCGACCCGCGCGAAGTCATTCTCTCTTTGCTCGATGCCGGCGACAAGGCACGGCAGCTGGGTCTCAAGGCCTTTTCCGCCACGACCTCGATCGAACTCGCCGCCCAGCGCGTGACGCGGCGCATCGAGATCACGAAGAATTGGATGACCGCGCCCAACGTGATCCCTCTCTTCTACAGCGACACTGCCTTCAGGACACCGAAGGTGGTGCAAGTCGTCGCCGATCAGGTTGGTCTCCCGGTAGATGCCGAAAACGCCGAACGCACGGTCAAGCTTTCCAGGTTCACCCAGTTCAACAAGGGTCGGCAGGATCGCCACCTGACGGAGCTCTCGCCCGAGCAGAATGAAGCGCTCTATCTCAGGTTCAAGGATTTCATCGACACCCATTGCCACAGCCTGCTGGAAGCTCGGACCGTGCAGGCGGCCGCAGGGGGAATGTGCCCGATGCGGTCGCTCGTGCGCCGGACTCTGAGGCAGCATCTACCGGACGGCGTCAGGGAGTGCCTACGCTGCACGTCGGGATGTTCCTGCGGTCGGTCGCACGGAACCCTGTCCCTGCGGCAGCGGGAAACGGTACAAGCAATGCCATGGCCTCTTGAGTTGAGCGCCGCGCGAGGTTGCCGAGTCGGATTTCGCGCGCTGCAGCCTGGCCTGCGATTGCCTGTATTCGAGCGCCAGTTGCCCAAGAGCGATTCCTCGGCGCTGTACGCTACCGTACATCAATCCTGTATAGTCCGTCGCAGGGCGCTTGCCCGACCACGGGACGGCCTATGGATACCGAGCAGCTTCCACGCTTGAGTCGCGCTGACCTGACGCGCTTGACCACCCTGCGCATCCTGCCCAATCTCACCAAGATCCCGCTGTTTCTCGGCCTGATGGTCGTGGCGGGAGTGCTGACGTGGACGACGGACTCCGCGATCGTGGATTGGACGATGTACGTCGTGCTTGGCTACCTGTGGATGAGCATCGTCACCTTCATGCACGATGCTACCCACCACACGCTATTTCGCCGCCGCTGGGTCAATTCCGCCTTCGGCATCGTCGCCATGATTCCGGTGGGCGTGTCGTTCGTCGCCTTCCGCAAGGATCATCTGGAGCATCATCGCCACAACCGCTCGCCGCGCGATCCGGACGCCTTCACCATGGGTCGGCGGGGTGTCGCCGATATGGTGCTCTTCTATGCCTACATGGTCGCCGGTGCGCTGCTGAGTTTCCTGCACTTCAACCTGCTCTACCCGATCAAAAGCTTCGACCGTCGCGAGTGGGCCATGCACTTGTTCGAAACGGCGCTCAAGGTCGCGACCTGCGTCGGGTTGGTCTATTGGGCGCTCGCGCACGACACGCTGGAAAAGGCGTTGGCGCTCTGGCTCATCCCTATCTTCATCTTTTCGCTGTTCAATTCCGTTCGCTTCATCGCCGAGCACTACAACACGCCCTGGGATCAGGGTCAGCTTCTCGGCACCCGCACGATCAGCTCGAACGTCGTGCACGCGTTCTTCTGGAACAACATCAACTGGCACATCGGGCATCACATCTACCCCAGGGTGCCCTGGTACAACCTCGTCGAGCTGCACCAGCTGCTGAAGGGCGGAATCGAAGATCGCGGCGGCATCATCGACAAGAGCTACACCGCCGTCTTCATCGATGCGCTGCGCCACGGTCCGGAAACAACGCAGCGACTGGCGGCGCGGCTCGAAGCTCGGGCGCAGCGCGGACTGGCACCGATCTGATCCGCCGTTGGCGGGGTTCTCCGTGGACGGCTTCGGTCATGGCTCGTCCCTGGTGAGCAGTAGCCTAGAACCCGAACGCCTCCACCATCTCGCCTCCCGCGCGTATGAGTTGACCGCGCGCGCTAGTGATTTGAGCTGCAACGCGCCCCCAGCGCGCAACGCCATCCGCCAGCACCCGAAGGGCCATCTCCGGACGCGCGGAACCTTGCGGCGCGACTCGCGGCGCTCGATCCGGACTCGACGACCTTTCGTCGGATTCACGATATTTGGTGTCGCCCAAGAGGAAAATAAAGGCGCGAGAAGCGCAACGGCTGCGCGGATCCGGGTGTTGGCCGTCTTCAGGTTCGATCAATAGTTAGGAGGTCGATATGAGGAAATCGAACGTCACTAGGATTTGGCTTGCGCTGGCGGCTGCGGCCGCCACCGATCGAGGTGTGCGGTTTCCATCAACGCACAGGTACTGGATTTCGCATCGAGGGGCGGTTTCTACAGCGGCAGCGCTGCCAAGGGCGGCGTCGACCCCGCTACGGTACTGCAGGGTAGTACTGGCGGCGCTCCGGTTGCGGGGTTTGGCGGACTGGATTTCTTCACCGCCGCCCCAACTAGTCCGCTCCCGGGAGCAGACGTGGAAGGCGCTATCCTGGGGTTGCCTCAGCCCTCGACTCAAGCTACGAACTGCGCCAACGGCGGCAGCAGCACGACGCCGTGGTCAACGCTTTCTCGGCGGGATCGACCCGGCTGCTGACCGGGCGCAGTTCGCTCGAAGTGCTGGGTCTGTCGGGCCAGATCGACGCCGTCAACTGGACTCCGATCACCAGGGTCATCCACCACAATCACGTGATCGGCGGCCTGTCCAGTGGCTGAGCACGGTGGACATCTGCCTCGTTCCTGTTTCTGGGCAATCCCCTGTCCCGATCGACGGGCCCGCAGGCAGCGTGACGGTCGTCGTCATTCACTGAAACGTCCAAACCTCGCCTCCCTCGTGCCGCAGCCCGGGCGGCGTGCTGGAGGCCGAACCCGGTCGGCGGAGCCGCGAACCCCTGCGACGACTTCGCGTTCGTGTCGGGACTCGACTTTGAGCCCGTTGTTCATACCTCAGGGACTGGTGGGCAATGCGACTCCGCTGCAGGTCAACTTCCGGATTACTTCCCCGGGCTCGACCCCAACCTGCCCGGAGGAGCCTTGGTCTGCGGCGCCCCTCTCGGGCAAACGCCGAATCCGAACGCACTGTGCAATGGCTACACGGGTCCGCCCATCGTCATCTACACCGCGGAGGGCGGGAACAACGAGTTCTCGGTCGAGGCCCAGCTTTCACCGGTCATCACAACGGCGCTGTTCGTGATCGGGGACTGCGAGTTCGATCAGGCGAAGCTCAAAGAAGGGCAAGACTCCTCCGGCGAACAAGAAACCCAAGAAGGGCAAGGCTCCTCCGGCCGACAACAATCTTCGCGAAATCGGCGACGAGGTCAACTTCTGGGGCTCCCAGTGGTGGAAGAACAACTGCATGAGCGTCTTCACTGACCAACGGCTATCCAGCCTTCAAGGGCTACGCGACGAACGTCTCCATTGGCAGCGGACAGGATTGCGGCGAGTGGGAAGCCCGACCCGGCAACAGCGGACACCCGCCGGCCACGCTCCCCGACGTGATCAATATCATCGTCACCGACAACGTCATGAAGGACGGGCCGAACATCAGCGGCAACATCAAGCAGATCGTCACCGTGGATCGAACCTTGTCGGATAATGACAATTACGCGGGCAACCCCGGTCATCAGGGTTGGGGCAAGATAACCGGCTATGTCTGCGGTCCGGTCCCGGCTCCATAACTCCGCAAGACTCGTGGCCCGGCAACGATGAAGAAAGGGCGCATCGCGCCCTCTTCTTTCATGCGGAGCTTGGGAAGTCAGCGAGTGTGATCGACGTTGTCGTGCCGCATCTGGCACAAGTCCGTCACAGTCCAGCGGTCGGTGAAACTGTGACTCATTGATCGAATGGGGTGGCTGATGGGACTCGAACCCACGACAACCGGAATCACAATCCGGGACTCTACCAGCTGAGCTACAGCCACCATCGATCTACTGCGCCAACCTTGCGATGCGTCGTTCGCCCTTCGCACCGCACGATCGTCGCCAACAACGAAAACTGGCACGCCCGACAGGACTCGAACCTGTTACCACCGGCTTAGAAGGCCGGTGCTCTATCCAAATGAGCTACGGGCGCTCTGTCGGTTCGGGACGACGTCTCGGACGGACACGCTATCGTGCCGGGCCGCTACGCAAGGTTGGTCGGGGTGGAGAGATTTGAACTCCCGACATCTTGCTCCCAAAGCAAGCGCGCTACCGGACTGCGCTACACCCCGAGGGGAGGGATTATGCCATTCGCTGGGCTGCGAGGGCAAACACCGTAAAATGGCGCGCACTGCCCCGCCCGAATCCCGCCCCGCGTGTCCTCCGATGAAATCGCTTTCGCATCTCTTCGACAACAACCGCGCGTGGTCTGAGCGCCTGCGCCGCAACGATCCGGAATTCTTCCGCAGGCTCTCGCGGCAGCAGCGGCCCCAGTACCTGTGGATCGGATGCGCCGACAGCCGCGTGCCCGCCAACGAGATCGTGGGCCTTCTTCCCGGCGAGCTCTTCGTCCATCGCAACATCGCCAACGTCGTCGTCCACAGCGATCTCAACTGCCTTTCGGTGATGCAGTTCGCGGTGGACGTGCTGCAGCGTGCGGCACATCATCGTCTGCGGCCACTACGGCTGCAGCGGCGTCTCGGCGGCGCTGCGGAACCAGCGCGTCGGGCCTTGCCGACAACTGGCTGCGGCACGTCCAGGACGTGCAGGCGAAGCACGACGCCCGCGTCGCCGCGATCGCCGGACATGCCGACGCGCGTCGATCGGCTTGTGCGAGCTCAACGTGATCGAGCAGGTCGCCAACGTCGGCCAGACCACCGTCGTGCAGGACGCGTGGAGCCGCGGGCAGACGCTCGCGGTGCACGGCTGGGTCTACGGATTGAGCGACGGTCTCGTGCGCGACCTCCGCACGACAGTCTCGAGCTCCGGGAAATATCCGCCACCTACCGCGCCGCGCTGGACGCGCTGTAAGGAAAGCGGCTGCGCGTGCCGAGCTGCAGCGAAGCCAAGCGACGTCGGAGGGAATTCCGTCAGCGCGGGCTGGCCTCGAAGCCCGCCGCCTCGATCGCCGCGACGATCGCTGCGGGAGCGACGGCGCGCAGCGTCGTACTCGACGGTCGCCGCATTCTTCTCCAGCGAGACGTCGACTCGCTGCACGCCCGGTGACCTGCGAAACCGCGCGCGTCACGCTTTTCACGCAACCGCCGCAGTGCATCCCGCCGACCGCAAATTCGTGCTTGACGATGTCGCTCATGGTGCTTTCCTCCTTGACGATTGCTGCGATCGAAGGCGCTCGTTGGCGTGCGCGGCGGCGACGCTGCCGTCGCGGAGGCCGCCAGCGCCTGAGCAGCAGCGCGTTGCCGACCACCGACACGGAGCTCGCGGCCATGGCGGCCCCGGCAATCACCGGCGACAGCAGTCCCGAACGCCGCCAGCGGGATGCCCAAGCGCGTTGAAGAAGAACGCGAAGAACAGATTCTGCCGGATCTTCGCGAGCGTCGCGCGCGACAGATCGACGGCCGCCGCGACCGCTGCGAGGTCGTTGCGCAGCAGCGTCACGTCGGCCGCGGACAGCGCGCTGCCGGCGCCGGCGCCCATCGCGAACGAGACATCGGCCTGCGCCAGCGCCGGCGCGTCGTTGACGCCGTCGCCGACCATCCCGACGATGCGCCCCTCTTCTGCAGCGCGGCGATCGCGACGCGCTTGTCGCTCCGGCAACTGTTCCGCGCGCCAGTTCGCCGATGCCGGCGCTCCTGCGCGATCGCGCCGCGGCCGGCGCGGATGATCGCCGGTCAGCATCGTGACCGACGACGCCGGCGCGCTCGCAGCGCGGCGACCGCGGCGGCCGCGCCGGGCGCAACTGCATCGGCGAGCGTGATCCAGCCGACCGGCTTCCCGGCCCTCGGCAACGCCGACGATCGTCCGCTCGCCCGCGTCGGACGCGCGCCAAGTCTCCGCCGATCGATCGGCAACGCCGGACTCGGCAAGGAACGCGGGCGAGCCGAGAATGAGCGCCTCTCCACGGTACTCGCCGCCGACGCCGCGTCCGGCGTGCACGCTGAACATTCGCCGATCGGCAGCGCTCGTATTCGCTGATGCGTCGGCGCGCGTGACGATCGCGCGAGCGAGCGGATGCGACGCGCCCTGCTCGAGGCTCGCCGCGAGCTGCAGAACCTCGCGCTCGGCGTGACCCTCGGCCGGATGCACGCCGGCGACGCTGCGGCGCGCCGACGGTCAGCGTGCCGGTCTTGTCGATCGACGAGCGCGTCGATCCGCTCGGCGCGCTCGAGCGCCGCTGCATTCTTGATGAGGATGCCGGCTTGCGCGCCGAGACCCACGCCGACCATCAGCGCCGTCGGCGTGGCGAGGCCCAGCGCGCACGGGCAAGCGATCACCAGCACTGCGGTCGCGCGCATCAGCGCCGTCGGCCCAGTCGCCGGAGAGCAGCCCGTTCGCGGCGAAAGTCAGCGCGGCGATCGCCAGCACCGCCGGCACGAAACGCGCGGACACGCGATCGGCGAGCCGCTGCACCGGCGCCTTCGAGCCCTGCGCCGCGGCGACCTGGCGGACGATCGCCGCGCAGCAGCGTCGATGCGCCGACGGCCGTCGCCTCGCAGCGCAGCGGGCCCGTTTCGTTGACCGTGCCGGCCAGCACCGCGTCGCCGGGCGCCTTCGGCGACGGGCTCGCTCTCGCCGGTCAGCATCGCCTCGTTCACCGCCGATTCGCCCTGAGACCACGCGGCCGTCCACCGCGACGCTGTCGCCGGCCGCGGACGACGAACGACGTCGCCGACGCGCACCGACGCCAGCGGCACTTCCTGCGTTTCGCCGTCGCGCTCGCGCAGCACCGTCGCCGGCTGCAAGCTGCAGGAGGTCGCGAATCGCGTAGGCCGTCCGCGCGCGCGCGCGCCGCTCGAGCAGCTTGCCGAGCAGCACGAGCGTGATCACGACGGCGCTCGCCTCGAAGTAGACGTGCTGGCCCGGCAGCGGCACGAGCCAGACCGCGACGCTGCAAGCAGAACGCGGCCGTCGTGCCGAGCGCGATCAGCACGTCCATGTTGGCGGACGCCGCCGCGCAACGCCTTCCACGAGCCGGCATAGAACCGCGCGCCCGCCCAGAACTGGACCGGCGCGGCGAGCGCAGAACTGCAGCGCAGATCGGCAACTCGAGCCGCATGCCGCCCGATCGCCATCGACGTCATCTGCGCCACGAGCGGCGCCGTGAGCAGCGCGGCGATCGCCGAATACCCGATAGCTCGCGCCGATAGCGCCGCGCCTCGGTCTGCGCCTCGCTGCGTCCGGCTGCGGCGAACGGATCGACGGCCGGCGCCGCGTCGTAGCCGGCCTTGCGCACGGCCTCGATCAGCGACTCCGGTCGTCGCCTTGTCGGCATCGAATACGACGTGCGCGGTCTCGGTGGCGAAGTTGACCTCCGCTCGAACGCCGTCCGACGCGGTTCAACACCTTCTCGATCCGTGCCGCGCAGGCGGCGCAGGTCATTCCGGTGAGCTGGAGGTCGACGGCGCCGTCACGTCTCCATCGTTCGGCACGGTTGGCACCCGACGCGTCGCGGATTGCACGGCCGTCGCAGGCGCGCTGCGCAGGACTCCGGACGCCTGGAGTCGGCCCGAAGTCCCGCGCCGGCTGCTCGGCGATCGCTGCCGTCATGCGCGCTTCGCGAAGAACCGGTCGACGCAGGCAATCGCGGTATCGACGTCGGTGCGCGCGACATCGAGATGCGTGCACCAGCGCTGCCGGGTCGTGCCGTAGGGTCGAACGCCCTCCGCCGCGAGGTGCGCGGTGAACGACGCGGCGATGTTGTCGCGGCACGGCGACGAACACCATGTTGGTCTGCGCCGGCGCCACCGTGAGCTCGGCATGCTTCGCGAGGCCGGCGCCGAGGCGCGCCGCGTTCTCGTGATCCTCGGCGAGCCGCGCGATGTTGTTGCGCGAGCGCGTAGCGCCCGGCCGCGGCGATGATTCCGGCCTGCCGCATGCCGCCGCCCAGCATCTTGCGCCAGCGCCGCGCGGCCTTGATGAAATCGCGGCCGCCGCACAGCACCGAGCCGACCGGCGCGCCCGAGACCCTTCGACAGGCACACGGAGACCGAATCGAAGTCCTGCGCGATCGCGCGCGGCGCGACGCCCTGCTTCACCGCGGCGTTCCACAAGCGCGCGCCGTCGAGATGCATCGCGAGGCCGCGCTCGTTCGGCGAGCTCGCGCACCGCGGCGCAGTAGCCCGCCGGCAGCACTTTGCCGCCGATCGTGTTCTCGAGCGCGATGAGACGCGTCTGCGCGAAATGCGAGTCGTCCGGCTTGATCGCGGCCTCGATGTCCGGCGAGCGGAATCGTGCCGTCGGCGGCGTTGTCGAGCGGCTGCGGCTGGACGCTTCCGAGCACCGCGGCGCCGCCCGCCTCGTAGCGATACGTGTGCGCTTCCTGGCCGACGATGTACTCGTCGCCGCGCGCGCAGTGCGTCATCACGCCGACGAGGTTCGATTGCGTGCCCGACGGCACGAAGACGCGCGGCCTCGAAGCCGAGCAGCTCCGCGACCTCGGCTTCGAGCGCGATGACGCGTCGGATCGTCGCCGAAGCACGTCGTCGCCGACCTCGGCCGCCGCCATCGCGGCGCGCATCCCGGCCGTCGGCCGCGTCACGGTATCGCTGCGAAAATCGGTCGCCATGGGCCTCCTCGCAGGCTCGCGCCGTCAGCTCTCGCGCTTCAGCTGCGGAAACAGGATCACGTCGCGGATCGACGGCGAATCGGTCAGCAGCATCACCAGCCGGTCGATGCCGATGCCCTCGCCCGCCGTCGGCGGCAGGCCGTACTCCATCGCGCGGATGTAGTCGGCATCGTAGTACATCGCCTCCTCGTCGCCCGCCTCGCGCGCCTCGACCTGCGCCGCGAAGCGCGCCGCCTGGTCCTCGGGATCGTTCAGCTCCGAGAACCCGTTGGCGAGCTCGCGGCCGGTGATGAAGAGCTCGAAGCGATCGGTGACCGCCGGGTTCGCGTCGTTGGCGCGCGCGAGCGGCGAGACGTCGGTCGGATGCGCGACGATGAACGTCGGCTGCACGAGCTTGTCCTCGGTCGTCGCCTCGAACAGCTTCAGCTGCAGCAGGCCGACGCCGTCGGTGGCGAACACCTCGACGTCGAGCGGCGCGAGCGCGACCTTGCAGGTACTCCGGCTTGCGCGAGCTCGGCCGAGCGGATACTGCGGGTTGTACTTGTGGATCGCCTCGGCCATCGTCAGGCGGTCGAACGGCTTGCCGAGATCGATCGCCGCGCCCTGGTAGGTGATGCGATCGTCGTGCCGACGACCTTCTGCGCCACCTCGCGGATCAGCGTCTCGGTGAGGTCCATCAGGTAGCGGTAGTCCTGATAGGCCTCGTAGAACTCGAGCATCGTGAACTCGGGGTTGTGCCGCGTCGAGATGCCCTCGTTGCGGAAGTTGCGGTTGATCTCGAACACCTTCTCCATGCCGCCGACGACGAGCCGCTTGAGGTAGAGCTCCGGCGCGATGCGCAGGAAGAGCTCCATGTCGAGCGCGTTGTGGTGCGTGGCGAACGGCCGCGCCGCGGCGCCGCCGGGGATCGGGTGCATCATCGGCGTCTCGACCTCGAGATAGCCGCGCGCGACGAAGAACTCGCGGATCGCCTGCACGATCTGCGAGCGCTTGACGAACACGTCGCGCGACGCCGGGTTGGTGATGAGGTCGACGTAGCGCTGCCGGTAGCGCTGCTCCTGGTCGGACAGGCCGTGGAACTTCTCGGGCAGCGGCCGCAGCGCCTTGGCGAGCAGGCGGATCGACGTCACCTTGACCGAGAGCTCGCCGGTGCGCGGTCTTGAACAGCGTGCCCGGTCGCGCCGACGATGTCGCCCAGGTCCCAGTGCTTGAACGCGTCGTGCGCCTCGGCGCCGACGCGCGTCGGCGGTGACGTAGAGCTGGATGCGGCCCGGTCATGTCCTGCAGCGTCGCGAAGCTCGCCTTGCCCATCACGCGCTTCAGCATCATCCGGCCGGCGACCGCGACCTCGATCGCCGAGCGCCTCGAGCTCCTCGTTCGTCTTGGCGTCGTATCGCGCGTGCAGGTCGCGCCGCGAGCGCATCGCGGCGGAAATCGTTCGGGAAAGGCGTGGCCCTGCGCGCGCAGCGCCGCGAGCTTCGCGCGGCGCTCGGCGATGATCTGGTTCTCGTCGACGGCCGGCGCCGGCGCGTCTTTGGGGTTGTCCATGACCGGGGCTTCGATCCGAAGCGGTGATCAGGCGAGAAGATGCGCCGCGAGCGCCCGCGCGTCCAGCGTCGTGAAGTCCCGCGCCCGCGCGATGACGTGCGGCGCCGCGCCCAACTCGTCGGCGGGAACCGTCGACGCGATGGCCACGGCGCGCATGCCCGGCGCGGCGCGCGGCTTCGATGCCGAGCGGCGCGTCCTCGAACACCAGGCACTCCGCCGGCAGCGCGCCCGATGCGCTTCGGCGGCGAGCAGGAAGAGGTCGGGCGCGGGCTTGCCTCGCGCGACGTCGTGCGCGCCGACCGCGGCGTCGAAGAAGTCCGTCATCGCGAGTCCGCCGAGCGCGAACGCGATGTTGTCGGGATCGCCTGCCGTCGCGCAGGCGAGGCGCACGCCTGCCGCGCTGCGCCTCCCGCGCGAACGCCGTGAAGCCGCGCGATCTCGCGGAACTGCGGCCCGAAGAGCTCGCGATAGATCTCCTCCTTCTCGCGCACGCAACGCGTGCGCGTCGGCATCGGACAGCGAGCCGAACAGCTCGCGCATCACCTCGACGCCGGTGCGTCCGGCGGTGCGCCGGAAGAAATCCTCGCCGACCGTCGGCACGCCGCGGCGCGTGAGGAACACGTCCCACGATCGCTCGTGGAAGCGCATCGAGTCGATGATCGTGCCGTCGATGTCGAAGATGAAGCGCCACGTCAGCTCGGGGCGGCCGTTCCATTCACACGCCCTGCTTCAGGCTCGCCGCGATGAAGTCGTCGAGATCGCCGTCGAGGACGCGCCTGCGTGTTGCCGACCTCGTAGTTGGTGCGCAGGTCCTTGATCCGCGACTGGTCGAGCACGTACGAGCGGATCTGATGGCCCCAGCCGATGTCGGTCTTCGAGTCCTCGAGCTTCTGCTGCTCCTCCTGGCGCTTGCGGAGCTCGAGCTCGTAGAGCTTCGACTTCAGCATCGCCATCGCTTCCGCGCGGTTGCGGTGCTGCGAGCGGTCGTTCTGGCACTGGACGACGATGTTCGTCGGCAGATGCGTGATGCGCACCGCCGAGTCGGTCTTGTTGATGTGCTGGCCGCCGGCGCCCGACGCGCGGAAGGTGTCGATGCGCAGGTCCGCCGGATTGATCTCGACCTCGATGGAGTCGTCGACTTCCGGATAGACGAAGACGCTCGCGAACGACGTGTGCCGGCGCGCGTTCGAGTCGAACGGGCTCTTGCGCACGAGCCGGTGGACGCCGACCTCGGTGCGCAGATACCCGTAGGCATAGTCGCCGCTGACCTTGATCGACGCGCTCTTGATGCCGGCGACTTCGCCCGCGGACTCCTCGAGCACTTCGGTCGCGATAGCCCTTGCGCTCGCAGTAGCGGAGGTACATGCGCTCGAGCATCGCCGCCCAATCCTGCGCTTCGGTGCCGCCGGAGCCCGCCTGGATGTCGATGAAGCACGACGCCGGGTCCATCGGGTTGCTGAACATCCGGCGAAACTCCATGTCGCCGACGGTCTTTTCGATGCCGGCGACGTCGCGCGCGACGGCATCGCAGCGTGGCGTCGTCGCTGTCGGCGCGGGCGAGGCCGAAGAGCTCCGCGGTGTCCGTGAGGTCGGCGATCGAGCGCGCGTCAGCACGTGGACGACGTCCTCCAGCGTCTTCTTTCCTTGCCGAGCTCCTGTGCGCGCTTCGGATCGTCCCAGATCTTCGGATCTTCGAGCTCGCGCGCGACTTCGGTGAGCCGCACCGCCTTCACATCGAAGTCAAAGATACCTCCGCAGATCGGCGGTGCGCGCGCGCAGATCCTCGAGCGAGGCGGCGATCTGGTTGATGCTGTTCGGCTTCCATGGACAGGCGAATCCTTCGCGGCAAACGAAAATTATAGCCGATCGCGACGCTTGCCCGCTCGACGCGCGGTCATTCCGCGGTGATCATGGACGCGCCGTCGCTTGACCTATCATGCGGGCACGGCTCGCTCGGTCGCAGCGCGATCGCGATCTCATGCATACGCCCGAGGATTCACTCCGAGCCACGCCCGGCCCGACGCGCTGCCGGCGAGCAGCGCTCGCGTTCGCCTTTCGCGACGACAAGATTCTGGTCGGCGGCACCGGAAGACGCGCCTGTCGTGCCCGATCTCGTCGACGCTGAACGGCCTCGGCCTCGGCGGCGACGGGCACTATTACCTCGGCGATCTCGCCGGCGTTCGCGTGCGTCGCGGTTCCGCTTCCCCCGACGCGCCGGAGCCCGCCGGATGGCGCTACGCCGGCCTGCGCTCGCTGTTCTTCCGGCTGCCGGAGCCGCTGCTCGCGATCGCCGCCCGTGCGTTTCAAGTGGTCGGAATGGGACCGCACTCATCGCTACTGCGGCCGATGCGGAACGCCGACGCGGACCAAGGCCGGCGAGCGCGCGAAGAGTGCCCGGCGTGCGGCTACGTCGCCTACCCGCGCGTGACGCCGGCGATGATGGTGCTCGTCACGCGCGGCCGCGAGCTGCTCCTGGCGCGCGCGCCGCGCTTTCCGCCCGGCATGTACAGCGCGCTTGCGGGCTTCGTCGAGGCCGGGAGAGACGATCGAGGACTGCATCCGCCGCGAGGTGCGCGAGGAGGTGGGCATCGAGGTCGGCGGCATCCGCTACTTCGCCAGCCAGTCGTGGGCGTTCCCGCATTCGCTGATGATCGCGTACACGGCCGAATACGCCGGCGGCGAGCTCCGGCCGGACGCGACCGAAATCGCCGAAGCGCGAGTGGTTCGCGTGGGACGCCGTGCCCACGCTGCCGCCCTCCATCTCGATATCGCGACGGCTGATCGAAGCGACGGTCGCGCGGCTCGCCTCGGACGCGGGACGTCGCCTGCTAGAATGGCGTCCGCTTTCCGCTACACCGCCGGAAGCCGCATGCGTCACGATGCTTCGCGCGATCCTATATCGTCGCTCGCCACCCTCGCCCTGCCCGTCGCTGCCCGCGCTCGCGCAGGACGACCGCGAGCTCTCGGAGGAAGCGCGCAAGCAGTACGCGGCGGCGTTGAAGGAAGCGGCCACGCTCGTCAAGGCAGCACGGCAGTTCGACACGCGCGCAGGAAAAGCTCGATGCGCTGTCTCGCGCAGGCCGCGCGAGCCGCGGCGCGCTTTCTGAAAGGCGTCGTCGAATCCGAGCAAGGGCCAGACCGACGCGGCGATCGTCGGTGTTCCGCTCGCTGATCGAGGATTATCCCGGAGTTGCCGGAGCCCTACAACAATCTCGCGGTCATTCTTGCGCAGCGCGGCGAGTACGAAAGCGCGCGAGTGGCGCTCGAAACCGCCATCCGCACCGCGCCCGAACTGGTCGGTCGCGCACGAAAATCTGGGCGATATCTACGCGCGCCTCGCCGCGGTCGAATACGCGCAGGCGGCGAAGTTCGACAAGAGCCAACAAGACCGGCGCCGGCCAAGCTCGTGCTGGTGCGCGATCTGCTCGCCAGCGCCGCACCCGCAAAGCCGAAGTCGTAGCCGTTTTCTGCAATCCATTTCAACCAACGAGGAGTAGATCGATGCTGCGTCGTCCCTTCCTGATCGCCGCCGCGGCGCTGGCCGCCGCCTTCGTGCCGCTGCCCGCGCTCGCCGCCAATCCGCAGGTCGAGTTCGACACCACCGCCGGCAAGATCACGCGTCGAGCTCTTTCCCGACGCCGCGCCGAAGACGGTCGCGAACTTCCTCGACTACGTCAAGGCCAAGCACTACGACGGCACGCAGTTCCACCGCGTAATCCCCGGCTTCATGATCCAGGGCGGCGGCTTCACGCCCGATTTCAAGCAGAAGCCCGACGAAGCCGCCGATCGCGATCGAATCCGAGCAATCGAGCAAGGCCGGCCTCATGAACGTGCCCGGCACGCTCGCGATGGCGCGCACCGGCGATCCCAACTCGGCGACCGCGCAGTTCTTCATCAACGTCGCCGACAACAAGTTCCTGAACTTCCGCTCGGCGGACGCGCAGGGCTACGGCTACACCGTGTTCGGCAAGGTCGTCGAAGGGATGGACGTCGTCGACAAGATCGCGAAGGCGCCCACCGGCGCCGGCGGCCCGTTCCCGAAGGACGTTCCGGCCGAGCAAGGTCATCATCAACAAGGCGGTCGTCGTCGACGCCGCAAACTAGGAACGCACGCTCATGGTCATCCTGCACACCAACCACGGCGACATCACGCTCGAGCTCGATGCCGAGAATGCGCCGGCGACCGTCGCCAATTTCCTGCAATACGTCCGCGACGGCCACTACGACAACACGATCTTCCACCGCGTGATCGACGGCTTCATGATCCAGGGCGGCGGCATGGCGCCGGGATGAAGCAGAAGCCGACGCGCGCGCCGATCGCCAACGAAGCCGGCAACGGGCTCAAGAACACGCGCTACACGGTCGCGATGGCGCGCACGTCCGATCCGCACTCGGCGACCGCGCAGTTCTTCATCAACGTCGCCGACAACGACTTTCTCGACCACAAGGGACCGAGCCCGCAGGGCTGGGGCTACTGCGTCTTCGGCAAGGTCACCGGCGGGCAGGACGTCGTCGACAAGATCAAGGGCGTGACGACCGCCAACAGCGGGTCCCACCAGAACGTCCCGACGGACGGACGTCGTGCATCGAGCGCGCCGAGGAAGTCGCATAAAGCCGACGCTGTTCGTTTCCGACCTCCACCTGTCGCCGGCGCGACCCGCGCTGGTGGCGGCGTTCGAATCGTTCTGCGCCGGGTCCGGCGCGCGCGGCGGCCGGCCTCTACGTGCTCGGCGATCTCTTCGACCAGTGGATCGGCGACGACCAGCTGCGCGAGCCGATGGCGGCGCGCGTCGCGTCCGCGTTGCGCGGCGTCGCCGACATCCGGCGTCCCGGTCGGCATCATCGTCGGGCAACCGCGACTTCCTCATCGGCCGCGCGATTTCGCCGAGGCCGCCGGCGCGACGCTGCTGCCCGAGCAGATCGTCGTCGACGTCGCCGGCACGCCGACGCTGCTGATGCACGGCGACGAGCTGTGCACGTCCGACGTCGCGTACCAGCGCTTCCGCGGCGATCTCGCACGATCGCAGCGTGGCAGCGTTAGCTTCCTCGCGCTGCCCTACGGCGCTGCGGCGTGGCGTCGCGCAACTGGCTGCGGCGCAAGAGCCGCGACGGCGACCGCCGTCAAGCCGGAAGCCATCCTCGACGTCGAGCCAGCCGCCGTCGACGCGGCGTTTCGCGAAGCCGGACGTCGCGCGGATCATCCACGGCCATACGCATCGTCCGGCGCACCATCGCCTCGTCGTCGACGGCCGCGCCTGCGAAGCGCTACGTGCTCGCCGACTGGTACGACCGCGGCACCTATCTCGAATTCGACGCCGACGGCGGGCGAACACGCGACGATCTGACCGCGTCGCATGCGGCGATGACTACGCTGCCGCGAGCGCCTGCGTGAAATCGGCGATCAGATCGTCGCGGTCCTCGATGCCGACCGAGACGCGGATCAGCGCGTCGGCGATGCCCATCGCCGCGCGGCGCTCGGCGCCCATTTCCCAGAAGATCGTGTGCGCGACCGGTATCGCGAGCGTCCGGTTGTCGCCGAGATTCGACGACGAGACGACGATCTCGAGGCGATTGAGGAAGTCGAAGCAGTCGATGCCGTCGGCGAGCTCGAACGCGAAGAGCCCGCCGAAGCCGCTGAAAGAGCGACCGCGCGAGCGCATGCTGCGGGTGCGACGGCGAGCCCCGGGTAGTACACCTCGCGCACCTTCGGATGCGCGGCGAGAAACGCGGCGAGCGCCTGCGCGTTCGCGCAGGTGCGCTCCATCCGCAGCGCGAGCGTCTCGGCGCCGATCGCGATGGGATGCGCGTCGCCTGCCGCGAGCGTGCCGCCCCAGTCGCGCAGGCCCTTCTTGCGGATCTGCTGGATGCCCCACAGCGCCGGCGGCTGCGACTTGTAGTTCTCGGCGATGTTGGGGATAGCGCGTCCAGTCGAAGAGGCCCGTGTCGGTGATGCTGCCGGCGAGCGCGTTGCCGTGCCCGCCGATGTACTTGGTCAGCGCGTTGATCGACGAGGCCCGCGCCGACCGCCTTGGGCCGGAACAGCGCCGGCGAGGTCATCGTGTTGTCGACGACGTAGAGAATCCCGCGCTGCCGTGGCAAGCGCGCCGATCCGCGCGAGATCGGCGACCTGCGTGCGCGGGTTGGCGATCGTCTCGACGAAGACGAGCCGCGTCGCCGGCGTCAGCGCGCGCTCGACGTTGGCGACGTCCGTCGCGTCGACGAACGCGATGTCCGGCGCCGTGCGCGACCAGCGTGTTGAACTGGCTCACCGTGTTGCCGAACAGGAACTGGCTCGACGACGACGTGGTCGCCCTCGCGCAGCAGCGCGAGCATCATCGCGCCGATCGCCGCCATGCCGGTCGCGAAGCAGACGGTGGCCACGCCGTCCTCCATCTTCGTCACCTTCGCCTCGAGCGCGGCGGTGGTCGGATTGCCCTGCCGGCCGTAGGCATAGCCCTGCGCGCGGCCCTGGAACACGGCGGCGAGATCGCGCGCGTCGCGATAGCCGTAGGCGACCGATACGTGCAGCGGCTTGTGCAGCGCGCCGTGCTCGATGCCGGCATCGCGGTCGGAGTGGAGGATCGCGGTCGTGAAGCCCGCGGCGGCTTGGTGGTGTCCATGGGCGCCCCGAAAACAAAAACCCGTTCGACGTCCGCCGAACGGGTTTGGCGCGTGCTCCGGAAACGTGCCGGGGTGCAGCCTAACCTCGCTTTAGCGGAATTTGTTACGCGCCCGCAAGCTGAAGCTCAAATCGGCGCGGATCAAATTATCACCGGGGCAAGCGGGTTCGTCAATCGGGGCGCAATTCGGTACCGTACCGTCGCTATTTGGCCGCGAGCATCGCCTTCAGCTGCTTCAGCCGCTCGCTGCCGGCCGCCTTCGTCCGCTGCGGCCTCGTCCGGCGGAAGCCGGTTCGCCGGACCAGCGCAGGTCCTCCTGCGCAAGCTCGCCGAGGAAGCGCGAGGGCTGGCATTCGACCGCTTCGCCCGCGCGCCGCCGCCGACGGCAGAACGACAGATGCAAGCTCTGCTGCGCGCGGGTGATGCCGACGTAGAAGAGCCGCCGCTCCTCGTCGACGTTGCCGTTCGCGACCGCCTCGCGGTGCGGCAACAGCCCCTCCTCCAGCCCGACCAGGAACACGTGGGGAAACTCGAGTCCCTTCGCCGCGTGCAGCGTCGAAAGCCGGACCGCGTCCGCCTCGCGTCTCGTCCTGGCCCTCGAGCATCGTGATGCAGGGCGATCATCTGCGTCGAGCTCGAGGAGGTTCTTCCGGTCGGCCTCGCCCTTTCTCGAAAGCCAGCCGATGAAATCGCGGACGCTGCGCCAGCGCGTCTCCGCCTGCTTGCGATCGCAGGTCGAGCCCAGGATAATCCTCGTACCCGATCGCCGCGACCAGCTCGTCGAGGAGCCGCGCCACGGGCTCGCGCTCCGCGCGATAGCGCAGCTCGTTGATCAGCGTGCAGAACGCGTCGAGGATCTCGCGCTGCCGCGCCGGAACGGCGGCACGCGTCTCGTCGGCGAACACGGCGGCGAAGAGGCTCTCGCGCCGCGCGCCGCCGACCGCGCCCAGCTGCTCCAGCGTCGTCGCGCCGACGCCGCGCTTCGGCGTGGTCACGGCGCGGATGAAGGCCGGATCGTCGTCGTCGTTGGCGATCAGGCGCAGATACGCGACGATGTCCTTGATCTCGGCGCGCTCGAAATACGACTGCCCACCGGAGATCTCGTACGGCACGCTCTGCTCGCGCAGCTTCTGCTCGAAGATCTTCGCCTGATGGTTGCCGCGATAGAGAATCGCGTAGTCGACGTAGCGGCCGCGATGCTCGAAGCGATGCGCCATGAGGCGGCGCACGACGCCTTCGGCCTCGGCCTCGTCGTCGGCCGCGGGCGAGACGCGGATCGGATCGCCGTGCCCGCGCTCGCTCCACAGCTTCTTGTCGAAGAGCTTCGGGTTGCTCGCGATCAGCGCATTCGCCGAGCGCAGGATGCGCACGGTCGACCGGTAGTTCTGCTCGAGCTTGACCACCTTGAGCGCCGGGAAGTCGCTGCGGCAGCTGCGCCGAGGTTGTCGACCGACGCGCCGCGCCAGCCGTAGATCGCCTGGTCGTCGTCGCCGACGACGGTGAACGCGCGCGCGTCGCCGACCAGATGCCGGATGAGCCGGTACTGCGCCGGATTGGTGTCCTGGTACTCGTCGACGAGCAGGTGGCCGCAGCGCTCCCGCCACTTCGCCGCCACGGCGGCGTCCGCGGCGAGGAGTCCGATCGGCAACGCGATCAGATCGTCGAAGTCCACGGCCTGGTACGCGCGCAGCGTGTCGTCATAGCGGCGATAGGCCTCGGCCGCCGCTGCCTCGTCGTCGCTCTGCGCCGCCTTCGCGCGCGGCCGCGGGCGACAGCAGCGCATTCTTCCAGGCGCTGATCCGCCACTGCGCGGCGCGTGCGCGGGCGCGATCGGTCGTCGGCGAGCAGCTCGGCGACGATCGGCTCGATGTCGCCCGGATCGAAGATCGAGAAGCCCGGCTTCAGGCCGAACGCCGTCGGCATCGCCGCGGATGATCTTGAGCCCGAGCGCATGAAACGTCGAGATCGTGACGTCGGCGGCACGATCGCCCTTGCCCTGCGCCGCCAGCAGCCCCGCCGCCCGCTCGCGCATCTCGCGCGCCGCCTTGTTGGTGAACGTGATCGCGGCGATCGCGCTTCGCGTCGTGGCCGCGCGCGATGAGATGCGCGATCTTCGCGGTGATGACGCGCGTCTTGCCGCTGCCCGCGCCCGCCAGCACGAGCAACGGACCGTCGAGATAGCGCACCGCCTCGCGCTGCGCGGGATTGAGCGGGAACGACATCGGGAAGCGGAAGTGAGCGCGGAAGGAGCGCAGCGGCGGATGCTAGAATCGACGCCGATTCTATCGGCCGAGCGGCCGCACTGCACGAATGCGCTCGCAGGTCTGCCCGAGCGCTACTATCGCAGGCCATCAATGAGCCACTACGCGATCGGCGACATCCAGGGCTGCCACGCGGAGTTTTGCCACCTGCTCGAGCTCGTCGGCTTCTCCGCGCGCGACGATCGCCTATGGCTCGTCGGCGATCTCGTCAACCCGCGGTCCGGATTCGCTCGCGGTGTTGCGCGAAGTGAAGCGCGCTCGGCGCCACGGCGGTCACGGTGCTCGGCAACCACGACTTGCATCTGCTGACCGTGGCCGCGGGACATACGAGGTCGCACAAGAAGGACACGATCGCGCCGATCCTCGAGGCGCCGGATCGCGACGAGCTGCTGCACTGGCTCGCCCGCCGGCCGCTGGTTGTCGTCAGAGGGCGACTTGCTGCTCGTCCACGCGGGCTTGCCGCCCTCCTGGACGGCCGCGACGGCCGTCGCGCTGTCGGCCGAGGTCGAGGCGATGCTCGCGAGCGAACACGCCGACGCTTTCCTGCGCGCCCTCTATGGCGATGAGCCGCACACGTGGCGCGACGAGTCTCAGCGGCTTCGACCGGTTGCGCACGATCGTCAACGCCTGCACGCGAATGCGCTTCTGCACGGCCGACGGCGCCATGGACTTCAAGGAGAAGCGCGGGCCGCAGATGGCGCCTCGCCGGCTTTCGCCCGTGGTTCGAGCACGAGCACCGGATGTCGGCCGCGGCGACGATCGTCTGCGGCCACTGGTCGACGCTCGAATTGAAGCTCGCGCCGAACTGCTGATGCTCGACTCCGGGTGCCTGTGGGGCGGACCGCTGACCGCGGTCAGGCTCGACGATCGCCGCGTCTACCAGGTCCCGGGACGCGCTCCGCGTCACGCCAAAACCGTTCGGATAGCTTCCTCGGCGGCGCGGAGAGCTCGCGGCGATGCGCGGTGCCCGCGGGAAACGGCGGCATCACGTGCAGCTCGGCCACGAAACCCCGCTCGCCGGTCACCCGCCACAGCGAGCCAAAGAGGCTCACTTCGCCGACATACGCAGGTGCGGTGCAATGCTCGTCGCCCGGCGTGCGGTAGCGGATCGCGATCGGCTGCACGTGGCCCTTCGCGTCGACGGCCGATTGCAGCAGCGAGCTGTGGAACTTGAGCAGGCCGGTGCCGTCGCTCGTCGTGCCCTCGGGAAAGACGGCGACCACGTCGCCGCGGCGTCAGCGCTTCGACCGTGTGGCGATTGACCGTGTGCGTGTCGCGTCGCCGCTCGCGCTCGATGAACAGCGTACCGACGTTCGCCATGAGGCGGCCGGCGACCGGCAAGCGCCGAAGGTCGGCCTTGGCGATGAAGCGCGCCGGCTGCAGCGAGTTCAGCACGAAGATGTCGAGCCACGAAATATGGTTGGCGACGATCAGTACATTGGCAGGCATGCCGCCGTCGTGGCGCCAGTGGACGCGCGCCTCGACCTTCAGCATCCGCAGAAACTGCGCGGCACCATTTGCGCATCAGCCTCTGCCGCGTCGGCGTGGCGACCCACGGGAAAACGAATACCGTGGTCGCGAGGCCGCCCACGACGTGCGCGAGCACGCCGCGCCGATCGCACGATGCGAATCGGCATCGGCGTCGGCCGGGCGACGGCGCGGCGTCGGTCGGCCGCTCGCCCGCGCCGGCCGCGCTCGCCGCGTTGTCCCGGAACGGTAACCTCCGCGTCGTTCGCCGCGGTCACGCCGGAAACGCCGATGCGTTCACCAGAGGTGCGCATGGAAAGCCGTCGTAGTAGGCGGTTGCGACGCGATCGCGGCTGACGGCGTGATTCTGGCCGCCGCGCGATGCGATCTTGAGCGAGCCCAGCGTCGACGCGAGACGGCCGGTGCGCTCCCAGTCCCAGCCCTGCGACGATCCCGTACAGCAGCCCGGCGCGGAAGGCATCGCCGCAGCCCGTCGGATCGACGAGCGCCGCTGCCGGCACGGCCGGAATCTCCAGCACGGCGCCGTCCGTATGGATCCGCGCGCCGGCGCCGCCCAGCGTCACGATCAGCGCATCGACACGCGCGCGCGATCGCGTCGAGCGACAATCCCGGTGCGCTCGGCGAGGAGCCGTCCCTCGTAGTCGTTCACGGCCACGAACGACGCCGCGTCGATCATCGCGATCAGCTCCGGACCGGAGAACAGCGGCAATCCCTGTCCCGGATCGAACATGAAGGGAATCTTCGCCTGCGCGAACTGCTCGACGTGCGATCGCATGCCGTCCCGGCCGTCGGGCGCGACGATGCCGAGCGCGATGCTCTCGACGTCGCCGACGCGGTTCTCGTGCGCCGCGTTCATCGCGCCGGGATGGAACGCGGTGATCTGGTTGTCGTCGAGGTCGGTGATGATGAACGCCTGCGCCGTGAACATCTGCGGCAGGCTCTTGACGCCGTCCTGTGCGATGCCGAGGCTGCGGAACCGCTCGCGATACGGCGTGCCGTCGGCGCCGAGCGTGGCCATCACGACGGGCTCGCCGCCCAGCGCCTTCAGGTTGTAGGCGATGTTGCCGGCGCAACCGCCGAATTCGCGGCGCATCTCGCCGATCTGGAACGACACCGACAGCATGTGCGTCTGGTCCGGCAGGATGTGCCGCGCGAAGCGATCGGGGAACACCATGATCGTGTCGAAGGCGAGCGAGCCGCAGACGAGTGTGCGCGAGGACATGGGAGAGCCGTTGAAGAGGGGTGGAAGCGGGAGACGGACGACGTGGATGCCGGAGGGTGCCGGTGCGCCGGCTTATTTCGTCGTGGCTTCGCCGCCGCGCTGATTTTCACGTCCGATTTCCCGGACGATGGACTGCTGCCGCCGCGATACCGGCAGCGTTTCGGGGATGTCCTTCAGCAGCACCTCCCAGTGCGCGTCGCCTTCGTCGCCCACCCGCCGCTCGAAGCCGCGGATGGCCTCGCGCGCCACGAGGCAATTGCGATGGACGCGCACGAGCTTCGAGCCGAACTCCTCCTCGAGCTTCGTCAGCGACTCCTCGAGCAGGAATTCCCGCTCGACCGTGCGGATCGTGATGTACTTGAGCTCGGCCTTGAGGTAGACGATCTCGTCGACCGGGACCAGCACGACACGCGAGCGCTCGGTCACCGAGAGGAAACGTCGCGCGGTCAAGGGCAGCGCGTCCAGACGCGTGGCCGACACCGGCTTCAGGCGCGGCACCTTCTTCCAGCGCGGCGAGGAGCCGCTGGACACGGATCGGCTTCAACAGGAAGTCGACGGCATTCACCTCGAACGCCTGCACCGCATGCTTGTCGTGCGCCGTCGTGAAGATCACCACGGGCGGTTGCGGGAGCTTCAGCACGATGGCGGGCGAACTCGAGCCCGCCCATCTCCGGCATCTCGATGTCGGTGAGGACGAGATCCGCGCTGACCGCGTGGAGCAGCTCGAGCGCCTCGCGGCCGTTGGCGGCTTCGCCCACGCAGGTGAGCGGCAACGCGCCGGCGCAATCGGCGAGCAGGTCGCGCAGGCGGCGCCGCGCCGGCGCCTCGTCGTCGACGATCAGCACGCGAAGCGGTGCGTCAGCCACGGGAAGCTCCAGGCCTTGCAACCCGCAGCGCCTGTCCGTCGACATCTGCGCGGCCCTGCGGCGCCGCCGCGTCGCCCAATGCTGTGGTCGGCGAGAGCTCTTCGGGTGCGGCGGTCGCGCGCACCGTCCGGTAGGGCATCCGGATGTGGACCTCGTAGGTGGCTTCCCGCACGCGCGATTCCAGCGTGCCCTCCGCATCGAAGTGGAGCTTCAGCCGCTCGCGGATGTTGCCGAGTGCCATCTTGTTGCCCGCGTGGTGGCGGCCGCCCTCGGACTGGTACGGATTGCGGAGTATCGCGTGGACGTCGCCGCCCTTGCAGAAGATGTTGATCGACACCACGCCCGGAGTGCTCGACGGCTCGATCCCGTGATAGACCGCGTTTTCGAGGAGCGGCTGCAAGACGAGCGGCGGGACCAGCGCGTCTCCGGGCATGTTGTTCAAGTGCCACTCGACCGTGAGACGGTCTGACAGGCGCAGCTTCTCGAGCTCGAGATATTGCCGGCAAAGCTCGATCTCGTCGGCGAGAGGCACGAGGTCCCGGTTGTCGCGCATCAGGACCCGGAAGAGATCGGCCATGTCGAGGAGCGCGGTTTCCGCCCGTTTCGGGTCGGCACGCACGAGGGACAGCACCGCGTTGATGCTGTTGAACAGGAAATGCGGACGGATCCGGGCCTGCAGGGCCTGCAGGCGCGATTCGGCGATGGCCGGCGAAAGCGCCTTCGCGCGGAGCCCGAAATAGACGAGAAGCACGCCGTAGACACAGAGCGCGAGCAGGAGGTGCCGCAGGGCGGCAAGCGGCGGTTCCGGATACTGACGGCCGATGAACGCATGCAGACCCAGTCCGACCACGACGGTGACCGCGGCGATCATGAGGGCGCCCATCAGCGCCGACTGGCGGGAAAGCCAGGGCGCCAGCGCGTAGAGGACGGCAAGCTCGACGATGAGGTGGGGCTCGACCACGGCCGTCATGTCGAGCCATTGCGCAGTCCAGAGGTCGAATTGCGGCTCGCGCACCAGCGCCGCAACGGCCGTCATCGCGTTCACGGCGAGCACGATGCGCAGAATCGTGCCCAGATTGCGGAGGTCCGGCAGTGCGGGAGCGATGGCGTTTTGCCTTATAATCGGCTGCATAACGAAACCGGCATGCAAGCATCGTGCCGGAAACATGCGGCGGGTCAGAAGCCCGACGCGGGCGGTGTCGGCACCTATTGTCGGCAACCCCTGCCGGCGAGGCAAGCTGAACCGGGTGCGAGGATCGATTTCCGGCTTTGGAGCGGGATCCTCCGCATCGCCCCGGGAGCTTCCGCACCGCCCCTGCCGCCTCGCCGTCAACCGATCGGAGCGCTTTTGGCCGACTCCAAGCCGCCGCGTGAGAACCCACCTGAGGCCCCTGCCCCCGACGGATGGTCGGGCCGCTTCGGCGAGCCGGTCGCCGCACTCGTCAAGCGCTACACCGCGTCGGTGGATTTCGATCGCCGGCTGGCTGCCGTGGACATCAGGGGCTCACTCGCGCACGCCCGCATGCTGGCCGCCGTGGGCGTACTGTCCGCCGACGACCTCGCGGCCATCGAAGGCGGGATGGAAACCATTCGCGCCGAAGTCGAGCGCGGCGATTTCCCGTGGTCGCGCGAGCTCGAGGACGTCCATTTCAACATCGAACGGCGCCTCACGTCGCTCGTCGGGGACGCCGGCAAGAAACTGCACACCGGACGCTCGCGCAACGACCAGGTCGCCACCGATCTGCGGCTTTGGCTCCGCGAGTCGATCGATGCGCTCATCGACGGACTCACCGCGCTGCGCCGCGCGTTCATCGGGCTCGCCGAATCCCACGCGGCCACGATCATGCCCGGGTACACGCATCTGCAGGTCGCGCAGCCCGTCACTTTCGGCCATCATTTGCTCGCGTACGAAGCGATGTTCGCGCGCGACGCCGAGCGATTGCGCGACTGCCGGCAGCGCGTCAACCGGCTCCCGCTGGGAAGTGCGGCGCTGGCGGGCACGAGCTTTCCGATCGATCGCGAGCGCGTCGCAACGGAGCTCGGGTTCGAGGCGCTTTGCGGGAACTCGCTCGATGCCGTGTCCGACCGCGATTTCGCCGTCGAATTCACGGCGGCGGCCGCCTTGACGATGACCCACGTGTCGCGATTTGCGGAGGAGCTCGCATGGTGGACCAATCCGCGCTTCGCGTTCGTCGCGCTCGCGGACCGGTTCTGCACCGGGTCGTCGATCATGCCCCAGAAGAAGAACCCGGACGTGGCGGAGCTTGCGCGCGGCAAGACCGGACGCGTGACCGGACATCTCGTCGCGCTGCTCACGATGCTGAAGGGCCAGCCGCTCGCCTACAACCGCGACAACCAGGAAGACAAGGAGCCGTTGTTCGACACCGTCGACACGCTCGCCGACACGCTGGCGATCATGACCGACCTCGTCGCCGGCGGGCTCAACGTCAACGCTTCGCGCATGCGCGAAGCGGCCGCCGAGAGCCACGCGACGGCCACCGACCTCGCCGACTATCTCGTCCGCAAAGGCGTGCCGTTCCGCGACGCGCACGAGGCCGTCGCGCGGGCCGTGCGCCACGCGGAGCAGGGTGGCGTGGAGCTGTCCGCCTTGCCGCTCGTCGAGCTGCAATCGTTCGCACCGGAAATCGCCGCCGACGTCCACGCGGTGCTGACGCTCGAAGGATCGGTCGCGAGCCGCAATCATCCCGGCGGCACTGCGCCCGATCAGGTGCGCGCGGCCATCGCCGCCGCCCGGCGCGCGCTCGACTCGAAGCCGGGCTGACGGGAACGTGAAACCTGTAACCATGGAGATGAAACCCTGATGGATACGCGCAACGTGGCATTTCTGGGTCTGGGCGTCATGGGCTATCCGATGGCCGGACATCTTGCGAAAGCCGGGCATCGGGTCACCGTCTACAACCGTTCGCCCGCGAAAGTCTCGCGCTGGCTCTCCGAACACCAGGGCAAGGGCGCGGCCACACCCGCGGCGGCGGCGAGCCGGCGCCGAGATCGTGTTGATGTGCGTCGGCAATGACGACGACGTGCGCGCGGTCATCTTCGGCGCCGACGGTGCGCTCGATGCGATGCGGGCCGGTTCGACGCTGGTCGATCACACGACGGCCTCCGCCCAGGTGGCGCGCGAGATCCATGCGGCTGCCGCGAAGAAAGGCGTCGGCTTTCTCGATGCGCCGGTATCGGGCGGCCAGGCGGGTGCGGAAAACGGCAAGCTCACCATCATGGTCGGCGGCGACGAAGCGACGTTCGGCGCCGCTGCGCCGGTGCTCGCCCACTATGGCCGCGCGGTGACGCTGATGGGCGGGCCCGGCAGCGGCCAGCTCACGAAGATGTTCAACCAGATATGCATCGCCGGGCTCGTCCAGGCACTCGCCGAGGGAATCAACTTCGCGGACAAAGCCGGCCTCGACGTCGAGCGCGGCCTCGACGTCATCAGCAAAGGCGCCGCCCAATCGTGGCAGATGGAAAATCGCGGCAAGACGATGGTCGCCGACAAATTCGACTTCGGCTTCGCCGTCGACTGGATGAGGAAGGATCTCGGCCTGTGCCTCGCCGAAGCGCGCGCGCGGGGCGCCGCACTGCCGGTGACCGCGCTCGTCGACCAGTTCTACGCGCGCGTGCAGGCGCAAGGCGGCGGGCGCTTGGATTCGTCGAGCTTGCTGCGGGTGCTGCGCGACAGCCGCTAGCGGGCTGCCGCAGCAACCCTCACAGGCCCGCAGGCCTTGCGGCCGTCACGCGGCCGCGACGGGAGCCTCGGGCGCCGGCAGGCGGTCGCCGTCGACGATCGCGATTTCATAGCTGATTTCGGCGGTCTTGCCGAGCATCTGGGTCGCCGAACAGTACTTGTCCTTCGACAGCTTCACCGCGCGCTCCACCTGCCGCGGATCGAGACCGCGTCCGGCCACCACGTATTTGAGGTGGATCTTGGTGAATACACGGGGAACGGTTTCGGCGCGCTCCGCTTCGGCTTCGACCACGCAATCCGCGATCGGCTGGCGCGCCTTCTTCAGGATCAGCACCAGATCAAAGGCGGTGCAGGTCGCCGCGCCCAGCAGCACGAGCTCCATCGGCCGCATCCCGACGTTGCGACCCCCGGCATCGGGCGCGCCGTCGGTGACCACCGCGTGCCCGCTGCCGGTTTCACCGACGAAGCTGACGCCCTCGACCCATTTGGCCCTGACTCTCATAAGTCTCCCCGACCGCGACCGCGAATGCGGCATTGTCCCGCATCTGCATGCCGGCCGCTGCAACGCCCGGCCAATCGAATCTTGCCGAGGGCGGGACCAGCTACCGTCTGGCGCCCGATTCGCCCGGTTATGCCGGGCCTATTGCATTGCGGCGCTCGTTATGCCAATATCATAAGCGTGCGCGGATGGCGGAATCCCCCTCCCCAGCCGCGGACAGGTTCCACCCTTTCTCCTCCTAGGGCGGAATGTTCCGGGCGCGGTCCACCAAGGCCGCGCCCTTTTTCATCCGCCGAGAGAGTGCGCCGGTCTCAGGAATGTGCCTCTGCCCGGACGCGCCGTTGCCTCTAAAGCAGTGCCGGCGCAGGGTGATGGTCGAGAACTACCACCGGCGCAGGCCCTGGTTGACCGAAATGCCAAAAACCGGTTAACATTTAAGACTTTGCTGACTTCAACCCGGACTTTCGCTTCCCGATGAAAACCTTCTCCGCCAAGCCGCAGGACATCACGCGCGACTGGTTCGTGGTGGACGCCACGGACAAGGTGCTCGGCCGCCTCGCAAGCCAGATCGCGCTGCGCCTGCGCGGCAAGCACAAGGTCATCTTCACGCCCCACATGGACACCGGCGACTTCATCGTCGTCACCAACGTCGAAAAGATCCGCGTCACGGGCAACAAGGCCGAGGACAAGCTCTATCACCGGCACAGCGGCTATCCGGGCGGCATCTCGACCACCAATTTTTCGAAGATGCAGGCGCGTTTTCCGGGCCGCGCGCTGCAAAAGGCCGTCAAGGGCATGCTGCCCAAGGGCCCGCTCGGCTACAAGATGCTGAAGAAGCTCAAATGCTATGCGGGCGGCGCGCATCCGCATTCGGCGCAGCAACCCAAGACACTGGACATCTGACCCATGATCGGCAACTACTACTACGGCACCGGCCGGCGCAAGAGCGCGGTGGCACGCGTGTTCCTGAAGAAAGGCTCGGGCGCCATCGTCGTCAACGACAAGCCGGCCGACGAGTTCTTCTCCCGCGACACGGGCCGCATGGTGATCCGCCAGCCGCTGAAGCTCACCAATCACGAAGCGACGTTCGACATCATGATCAACGTCGAAGGCGGCGGCGAATCCGGCCAGGCCGGAGCGGTGCGTCACGGCATCACGCGCGCGCTGATCGACTACGACGCGGCGCTCAAGCCCACGCTGTCGAAGGCCGGCCTCGTCACGCGCGATGCCCGCGAAGTCGAGCGCAAGAAGGTCGGCCTCCACAAGGCGCGCAAGCGCAAGCAGTTCTCGAAGCGCTGATCGTCGCAGCGCTTTGCACGCGAAGGCCGCCGTCGTGGCGGCCTTCGTCGTTTTGCGCCGGCGTTCGATCGCCGGTCGCGCGGTCGGCGATGCCGGAAGCCGCGATCGCCGGTGCTAGAATCGATTGCGATATCCAAGCCATCACGAGGAAGCCATGATCAAGGTCGGCATCGTCGGCGGAACTGGCTACACCGGCGTCGAGCTGCTGCGGCTGCTCGCGCAGCATCCGGAGGCCGACGTCCGCGCGATCACGTCGCGCAAGGATGCCGGAACGCCGGTCGCCGACATGTTCCCGAGCCTGCGCGGCAGGTACTACGCTCGCCTTCGTCGATCCCGCCGAAGCCCGATCTCGATTCGTGCGACGTCGTGTTCTTCGCGACGCCGCATGGCGTGGCGATGGCGCAGGCCCGCGAGCTCGTGGGCGCCGGCGCGCAGATCATCGACCTCGCCGCCGACTTTCGCCTCAAGGATCCTGCCGTGTTCGCGCAGTGGTACGGCATGCCGCACGCGTGCCCGGATCTCCTCGCCGAATCGGTCTACGGCTTGCCCGAGGTGAACCGCGACGCCATCGCGGCGCGCCGCATCGTCGGCAATCCGGGCTGCTATCCGACCGCCGTCCAGCTCGGCTTCCTGCCGCTCCTCGAGGCCGGAATCGTCGACACCGCGCATCTCGTCGCCGATTGCAAGTCCGGAGTGTCCGGCGCCGGCCGCAAGGCCGAGATGGGATTGCTCTTCTCGGAGGCCTCCGACAACTTCAGGGCGTACAGCGTCAAGCGGCCACCGCCACCATCCGGAAATCGTTCAGGAGCTTGAACGCCGCTGCCCGTTCGCCGGTGACCATCGTCTTCACGCCGCATCTCGTGCCGATGATTCGCGGGATCTACGCGACGCTCTACGCGCGCGCTCACCGATACCGACGTCGACCTGCAGGCGTTGTTCGAACGGCGTTACGAGGGCGAGCCTTTCGTCGACGTGATGCCCGCCGGGCTCGGCGCCCGACACGCGCTCGGTACGCGCGTCGAACGTATGCCGGATCGCCGTGCACCAGCCGCAGGGCGGCGACATGGCGCTGGTCCTGGTCGTCGAGGACAATCTCGTCAAGGGCGCCGCCGGCCAGGCGATCCAGAACATGAACCTGATGTTCGGCCTCGCCGAGACCACTGGGCTTACCGCGTTGCCGGTACTCCCGTAGGGCATCTTGGCGCTTTCGACGTGGTGGCGCCGCGTGCGCCAGCAATTTTCGCATCGACGCGCCGAGGATGGCGGTGCGCTCGCGCCTGCCGTGGCCTTGGCGCGCGGTGGTCGGTGCAAGCCTCCTCGCCGTGATCGCGGGAATGTGGTGGTGGGGCTTCGATTTCGGCCAGATTTTCGGCGTCGTCGCCCGCAAGGAGACCGAAGCCCGGATCGCGGCGCTCGAAGCCGAGAACGCAGGGCTGCGCACTGAAAGTGCAGCAGCTTCGCAGCAAGACCACGCAGCAGGAGATCGAGCTCGCGATGACGAGCGGCGCGCAGGCGTCGCTGTCGAAGCAGGCGCAAGAGCTGTCCGCCGAGAACGCGCAGATCAAGGAGGAGCTCGCCTTCCTGCAGAAACTGGTCGCGGACTCGAACAAGCAGGTCGGGCTGTCGATTCAGCGTCTCTCGGTTGAACGGGAGCGCGACGACGCGTGGCACTACAGCGTGCTCCTGGTGCGCGGCGGCGGTCCGAAGGATGACTTCGAGGGCAACGTCACGCTGCAGGCGACCTTGCAGCCGTCGACCCCGGGTGGCGCCACGCGCCCGACGATCGTCTCCCTGCCCGACGAGGAGCCGGGAGCGTTGCCGCGCTGACGGTCAAATTCAAGTATTATCAGCGGCTTGAAGGGATCGATCCCCGTCCCCAAGGGCAGCGTGGTCCACGCGGTCACCGTCCGCGTGTTCGAATCAGGACAGTCCAGTCCGCGCGCCACCCGCAGCCTTGTGATTCCGTGAGGAGATCCCCATGTGGCAGCGCAGGAAGCGCACGACACCGCAGAAACGCATCGATAGCCTGATCGGCGCCGGCACCGTGGTAAACGGCAATGTGACATTCGCCGGCGGTCTGCGGATCGACGGCAAGGTCCATGGCAACGTGATCGCCGCCTCCGGCGAGCCCAGCACGCTCGTGATCAGCGAGCAGGCGGAAGTCGACGGCGAAATCCGGGTGTCGCATGTCGTGATCAACGGCAAGGTCACCGGCCCGGTGATCGCCGATGGCTATCTCGAGTTGCAGCCGAAGGCCCGGGTCATCGGCGATGTGAGCTACAAGACGCTCGAAATGCACGTCGGCGCGGTGCTGCGCGGCCGATTGAATCACGCTGAACCGGGCACCGGGTCGGTGGTCGAATTGAAGAGAGCCGGAGCCGATTAGCCGAATGTTCCAACCGGGGTGCCGACCCCGGCCGCAATCCTGACCTGCCCCGCCTGTCCTGCTGGCGGCAGGGTTGCGGCAACCCGGCCGGCAGCCGATAATCGATCTCAGGTTCCATAGGAGTCCGCATGAACGACATGACCGAAATGCCCGCGCCGCTGGTGTTTTCCGACAGCGCCGCGCAAAAGGTGAAGTCCCTCATCGAAGAAGAGGGCAATCCCGAGTTGAAGCTCCGTGTGTTCGTGACCGGCGGCGGGTGCTCGGGCTTCCAGTACGGGTTCACGTTCGACGAAGCCGTCAACGAGGACGACACGGCAATGGTCAAGAACGGCGTGACCTTGCTGATCGACCCGATGAGCTACCAATATCTCGTCGGCGCCGAGATCGATTTCAGGAAGGGCTCGAGGGCGCGCAATTCGTGATCAAGAATCCGAACGCCCAGTCGACCTGCGGCTGCGGCTCGTCGTTCTCGGCCTGATCCGGTTTCCGCTGCAATGCCGACGGGGCCCGCGTGGCCCCGTTCTCTTTTCTAGATCGGCTCGGCGGCGCCGGTGCGCGGTTCCAGCTCGAAGTCGACCATCATCTCCGTTGCCAGCGCTTCGAGCTCCGCTTCAGCTCCGCGTCGGAGAGACCGGCAGGCACCGCGAGGAGGGCGTTGACCTTGAACAGCGGGTCGGCGGACATCGGAGCGCTCACGAATTCCGTGTGGAGCTCCTCGATGCTCACCCCGCCCTTGGCGAGGCTTCCGGAGAGGTCGCGCACGATGCCGGGCCTGTCGTTGCCGACGAGCTCCAGCCGGACGATCCGCTGCGCCGGCGGCGCATGCGCCCGTCTCGCCAACGGCGATGGCGACATGCAGGTCGGAGGAATCAAGGCCGCGCAGCGCGGTGGCGAGCGCCTCGGCGTTCTCGTTCCCCACCTGGAAATGGACGATGCCGGCGAACTGGCCGGCGAGGCTCGCCATCCGGCTGCCGGCCCAGTTGGCGCCGAAGCGCTGGGCGACGTCGGACAGCAGATTGACGATTCCCGGGCGATCACGACCGATCACGGTCAATACCAGCGACGTCGACACGTTGTCTGTCCTCGGGTCAATACAGCTGAATGATAGCGTTTTCGGCCGCGCATCGGCGCGGCGCGCAACCCGCGCCAATGTCGACCGTCGGTCGGCGGCTTGCAGGCGCTGCGCGCAATCAGCGCGGGTAGATCGCTCCCAGTACGCGCAACCCACGCGCGCCCGTGACCGCCGGCAGATTGCCGGGGCGGCCGGCGAGCGCCTCGCGCGCGAGCCACGCGAACGCAAGCGCCTCGACGTGTTCGACGGCGACGCCATGCGCCGCCGTCGTCGTCACCCGCCGCGGCGCGAGCGCGGCGGCGAGCGCTTCCATGAGCGCCGGGTTCTTCGCGCCGCCGCCGCCGACCAACACTTCGGCGGCGCCTGCGCAGTGCTTCGCCACTGCGTCCGCGACAGTGCGTGCCGTCAGCGCGACGAGCGTCGCCTGGACGTCGGCCGGCGCGATGTCGCGGCCGTCGAGCATCGCGGCCAGCCACCGCGCGTCGAACAGATCGCGGCCGGTGCTCTTCGGTGGAAGGCCGCGAAGTACGGCTCCGTGAGCAGCGCCGTCAGCAGCGAAGCGTCGACGCGCCCCGTCCGCGCCCACGCGCCATCCCGATCGTAGCCCGAGCCGCGATGGCGCGCATGCCACAGGTCGAGCAGGACGTTGCCGGGACCCGTATCGAAGCCGCGCACCTCGCCCGTCGGCGGCAAATCGGTAACGTTGGCGATGCCGCCGATATTGACGCACGACGCGGTGGCTCGACACCGCCGAAGAGTGCCGCGTGAAAGGCCGGCACCAGCGGCGCGCCCTGCCCGCCGGCGGCGACGTCGCGGCTCCTGAAATCGGCGACGATCGGACACGCCGGTCCGCTCGGCAATGCGCGCCGGATTGTTGAGCTGCAGCGTCCAGCCTTCGTCGGGGCGGTGGCGCAGCGTTTGGCCATGCACGCCCGCCGCGACCACGTCCGTCGCGGCAAGTCCGGCCACGGCCGAGCGCGGCAACGATCGCGTGCGCGTAGGTGTCGGCCAGCGCATTGGCGACGCGCATCGCGCGCGCGAGCTCGTCGTCGCCGGAGCGTTGCAGCGCGAGCAGCTCGCGCGGCAAGGTCGTGCGCGAAGGGAACATGCACTGCCGCAAGAAGCGCGCAAGGCCGAGCCGCGGCGGGCGCGAAGTCCGCGACGACGGCATCGACGCCGTCCATGCTGGTGCCGGACATTACGCCGGCGTAAACCTGGCGCATGACGGCGATCGCGACGCGACCTGCTAGGGCTTGTTCACTCGCGGCGAAAGTGTGAACGGGCCCTAGTCGTCCGAAGCGAGCTGGGCGCCCGAGAACGTCGCGCCAGCGCGAGCTGTGCGGCGGCCGGCGACGTGCGCTCGGCGAATGCCTGCCGATACTGGGGCGCGAGCGGCTCGCCCGACGGCAGCGCGACCGTCAGCGGATTGCGCTGCTCGCCGCCCACGCGGAATTCGTAGTGGAGGTGCGGTCCGGTCGCCCAGCCGGTCTGCCCGACGTAGCCGATCACATCACCCTGCGCTGACGCGGGCGCCGGTGCGCACCTGCGGCGCGAACCGCGACAGATGCGCGTAGAGCGTCGAGAAGCTCGCCGTTGTGCTGCAACTGGATCACATTGCCATAGCCGTCCTGCTGGCCCGGCAAACGCCACCTTCGCATTGCCGGTGGCGCGCACGGGCGTGCCCGCGGGCGCCGCATAGTCGACGCCCTTGTGCGCGCGCCACGTCTGCAGAATCGGGTGGAAGCGCGCATTCGAGAAGCCGGACGCGACGCGCGAGAACTCCATCGGCGAGCGCAGGAACGCCTTGCGCATCGGAGCGCCGTCCGCCGCGTAGTAATACTCGCCGCCGTCCTCGCCGCGCCAGAGAAACGCGCGGAGCGTCCGGCCGCGATTCTCGAACTCGGCGGCGACGATGGCGCCCCACGCCGACCGGCTCGCCGTCGATGTATCGCACTTCGTAGACGACGGTGAAGCGGTCGCCGCGCCGCAGGTCGTGATAGAAGTCGATGTCGCCGGCAGAAGACGTCAGCCAGCTGCAGCGTCACGCTGTCGGGAAGTCCGGCCGCGTCGGCCGCGGCGAACAGCGACGATCTGATCTCGCCGACGGCCATCTTCCAGCGGATCACCGCAGGCGCGGGCGCGGATTGGGCGGTGAGCCGGTCGCCATCGCGGGCGATCGACAGGCGCTCGCCGTCGCCGGTCAGGAAGCGGAGGTTGATGAGCCGGCCGTCGTCGTCGGTCTCGACGGTGAGCGGCTTTCCCGGCCGCAGCTGATACAACGGCCGGGCCGAGGGTTGGTGCGCAGGAACTCGAGTGCCGCGGGGTCGTCGACGCCGAGACGCGCGAGCACGCTGCCGATGGTGTCGCCGCGCCGCACGCGATCTTCACGCCAGTAGCCCGTCGGCTTCGACCGGGATGACCGAGAGCGCGGGTTGCAGGAGGTCGAGCCGAATCACTTCCACGGGCGCCATCTCCGGCGCCGTGTTGGCGACGAGGCTGCACGCCGCGATCGCGCAAACGCCGAACAGCGCGACGCCAAGCCAATCCATGGCCGTCGGCGCGGATGCCTTGCGCCGCGCGGACGCGCGCACGCTTTGCGTTAGAATTGTCGATTTGTGCGTGATCATTGCCGGAGGGCGGGCGGGCAAGGTTGCGATTGTAACAAATGCTAATGTTGCCCCGAGCGCCCGCGGCTTATCCCTGTACTAGTGAGGGTATTGGCCGGAAGCCGCAGCCGCGGCCGGCAACCGGGGTTGCCATCAACAGTGCCGCATCATCGTCATGACCCCCGACATCCAACACCAGCTCGCGGTCTTCCGCCGCGGCGCCGACGAACTGCTGGTCGAGACGGAGCTCGCGGCGAAGCTCGCCCGCGGCACGCCACTGCGAATCAAGGAAGGCTTCGATCCGACCCGTCCCGACCTCCATCTCGGGCACACGGTCCAGTTCAACAAGCTGCGGCAGCTGCAGGATCTCGGCCACCACGTCGTGTTCCTGATCGGCGATTTCACCGGCATGATCGGCGATCCGACCGGCCGCAACGTCACGCGCCCGCGCTGCTCGCGCGAGGAGATCGCGGCCAACGCGAAGACCTACACCGACCAGGTCTTCCTGATCCTCGATCGGGAAAAGACGCGAAGTCGCCTTCAACTCGACCTGGCTCATGCCGCTCGGCGCCGACGGCATGATCAAGCTCGCGGCGCACTACACCGTCGCGCGCATGCTCGAGCGCGACGACTTCGGCAAGCGCTACCAGGGCGGGCAGCCGATCGCGATCCACGAGTTCCTCTATCCGCTGGCGCAGGGCTACGACTCGGTGGCGCTCAAGCGCCGACGTCGAGCTGGGCGGCACCGACCAGAAGTTCAACCTGCTGGTCGGCCGCGAGCTGCAGCGGCATTACGGCCAGGAGCCGCAGTGCATCCTGACGCTGCCGCTGCTCGAAGGCCTCGACGGCGTCAACAAGATGTCGAAGTCGCTCGACAACTACATCGGCATCACCGAGGCCGCCGAACGAGATCTTCGGCAAGCTGATGTCGATCTCCGACGAGCTCATGTGGCGCTACTACGAGCTGCTGTCGTTCCGGCCGCGCGGACGAGATCGCGACAGCTGAAGCGCGAGTGCGCCGACGGCCGCAACCCGCGCGACGCCAAGGTCGCGCTCGCGCAGGAGATCGTCGCGCGGTTCCACTGCGCCAGCGGCGGCGGCGAATGCGCTCGCCGAATTCGAGGCGCGATTCCGGCAGGGTGCGCTGCCGGAGGACATCGCCGGAAGTGACGCTGTCGGCGCCCGGCGGCGGCATGCCGATCGCGCAGCTCGCGAAGCAGGCGGGCATCGTCGACTCGACGTCCGAGGCGCTGCGCCTCATCGCGCAACGCGGGCTCAAAGTCGACGGCGACGTGATCGCCGACAAGGCGCTGGTGATTCCGGCGGGTCGCACGATCGTCATCCAGGCGGGCAAGCGCAAGTTCGCGCGAGTGACCGTGAAGTGGACGTAGCGCGATCTACCGCGGACGGTCTACGGCAGGCGCCGAGGGCTGGCCCCGTTCAGGGGCTAAGGTCAACGCCAACGGGCGCATGGGGTGGCTAAGCCCGTTGGCGCTTGCCTTAGCCCTCGCATGCTGCACCTACGCCATCCCCGGATTGCCTTTGGCACCCTTCGACCTGCGGCAGATTGAGCGCGCGCGGCGCGATGCGTCTTCTGCGCCTTGAGATAGCGGGTCATGAGCTCCCAGATCGGCTCGCCGCCCGCAGCCTTCGCCTCTTCGGATACCGGCGCCCAGCCGGCGACCTTGTAGCGTCTTCGCGGCATCGATCGGCTTGCCGCCGAGCGTCATCGCGCGAGATGCGGCTGCCGATCGTCGCGCGCGGATCGATCGCGTAGCGCGAGGCCGCCGACGCGCACCATGTCGCCGCCCTGCTGGTAGTACGGATCCGGATTGAACAGGTTGTCGGCGACGTCCTCGAGGATCGTCTTGATCGTCTCGCCGGTGAGCTCGTTGACCGTGACGTACGGATAGGTGATCGCCGTCTGGTCCATCAGGTGCTCGACGGTGATCGCCTGTCCCGGCAGCAGCGTCGTGCCCCAGCGGAAGCCGGGCGAGAACGCGATCTCGCGCGTTCTTCTCCGCCATCAGGCGCGTCGAGCATCAACTGGTCGAACGGTGCCGTTGAAGTTGCCGCGGCGATAGAGCAGGCCCTCGGTGACGGCCAGCGTTTCGCCGAGCTTCGCCTCGTACGGCGCGCGGACCTTGTCGATGAGCGCCGCCATCGCGGCGTCCGGCGGGCAGCAGGTTCGAGAACACCGGCAGCAGCTTGTAGCGATAAGTCGGCGACCTTGCCGTCCTGCACGTCGAGATCGAGCACCGCGAGGAACTTGCCGTTGCTGCCGGCGTTGGTGACGAGCGTGCGGCCGCCGCGCGTTGGCGACGATCGTCGGCGCGGGCACGCCGTCGTGCGTGTGGCCGCCGAGGATCGCGTCGATGCCGCGCACGCGCGACGCGAGCTTGAGATCGACGTCCATGCCGTTGTGCGACAGCAGCGACGACGGCCTGCGCGCCCTTGCTGCGCGCCTCGTCGACGACTTTCTGCAGGCTCTCCTCCTGGATGCCGAACGTCCAGTCGGCGACGAAGTAGCGCGGGTTCGCGATCGGCGTGTACGGGATACGCCTGGCCGACGATCGCGACCGGCACGCCGTTGATCGGGCGCATCGCGTACGGCGGGAACACCGGGTCGCCGAAGTCGGCGGTCCGCACGTTCTGCGCGAGGAATTCGATCTTGCCGGCGAAGTCGCTTGTCGACGATCTCCTTCACGCGCTCCGCGCCGTAGCGTGAATTCCCAGTGCCCGGTCATCATGTCGACGCCGAGCAGCTTGCGGCGCGTCGACCATGTCCTGGCCCTTCGTCCACAGCGCGGTGGCCGAGCCCTGCCACGTGTCGCCGCCGTCGAGCAGCAGCGCGCCGCGGGCCGCGACGCCTTCAAGCTGCTTGACCAGCGTGGCGAGGTGCGCGAAGCCGCCGACCTTGCCGTAGGTCCTCGCCGCGGCGCGTGAAATCGAGGTACGTGAAGGCGTGCGCGTCGCGTCGTGCCGGGCTTGATGCCGAAACGCTTGAGCAGCGCTTCGCCCGACGAGATGCGGCGGCTGGCCCAGCGCGCGCGCCGAAGCCGAGGTTGACGCTGGGCTCGCGGAAGTAGATCGGGCACGAGCTGCGCGTGGCAATCGGTGAAATGCAGCAGGCTCACGTTGCCGAACGCCGGCACGTCGTACATCGCCGCGGCCGCTCGTCCCTGCGCCAGCACGTCGCGGGACGCGACCGGAAATCCGGCGGCGGCAGCGGCCGCGAGCACTTGCAGGAATTCGCGGCGATCCATGCGTGCGAGGCGATCGGATGATCGATCAGAGGCTGGAAAAGCGCGCCAGCGCGCGCACGTCCTCGGGGAACATCTCCTGCGCTTCCATGAACACGATGCGCCGGCGCGGTCGACGACGTGCACCTCCGGCAATCCCCGGCGCGGCCCGAACCACTTTCGCTTCGCGCGCGTGGCCATCGCTGCCGGAAACGTGTAGCGGTGCTCGGCCATGTACGCTCGTGCCTTCGCCGGATCGCGGTCGATGGAAAACGTCAGAACTCGAGGCCGCGCCCGGCATGCGCGGCGTAGAGCTCCTGGAAATGCGGATTCTGCCGGGCGCAGAACGGGCACCACGACGCCCAGGTCTCGACCACGACGACGCGGCCCTCGAGCGCCGTCGCCGGCAGCACGCGACCGTCGAGCAGCGTGACGTCGGCCCAGCGGACATGGTCGCCGACCGCCGCCTGCGAACCCCGCACGCCACGTCGAGGCGCCGATCGCTCCGGTGAGGATGCGCAGCGATTCGCGGCGATTCATGCGCGGGCCGCGTGCGGCGTGCGCACGCGCTCGTCCCGATGTCGTCTCACTTGTTGACGGGCGAATCCGGATCCATCAGCAGCGCCACCACGTCCTTGACCTGCTGCTCGGTGAGGATGCCGCCGTGGCCGAAGCGCGGCATGTTCGTGCAGGCGTTGTAGGCTTCGGCGTTCCAGATCTTGCCGTAGGCGTATTTGCGCATCTCGTCGGTGTAGCCGCGCAACCTTGCCGAACTGGTACAGGCTCGGGCCGATGGTGCCGTACGACAATTCCTGCGGCGCGAGCTGGTGGCACGCATAGCAGTTGGCGCCGGCCGGGACCGTCGGGATCGTCGCGAATACTGCATGCCGCGGCCTTCCTGCGCGATCCGCTCGCCGGTCTTCCAGTCGCCGAGATACTTGCCGTCGGCGGGCCACTGGATCGAGTCGCGAGATTGCGCCTTCTCGATGCGTTCCGGCGACGTCCTTCGGCAGCGCCTTGCCGGCGTATTCGCTGCAGGTCTTCTGCGTGTCGTCCTGGTCGAGGCGGTCGAGCTTCGCCTGGCCCTGCTCGCGTGAACGAGGCCTTGAGCACCGCGGCGGCCTTGGCGGAGACCTCCGCATCGCTCGGCGCCGTCGCGCAACCGACGAGGATCGCGCCGCGGCGGCCGCGACGGCGAGCGCGCAGGCAAGGTCTCGGCGTGGGCATCGTGCGTCTCCGTCAGCGCTTGATCGCGGGCGCGTCGAACGCGCGCGCCGTTCGCGTTGCGGGCGAGGAACATCGTCAGCGCGATCGACGCGTCCGACGCGAACACGAGCTCCGGGAAGCGCTGCTGGCGGAAGCAGTCGTTCAGCCGCCACTGGAACGAGCGCAGCTCGCCCTGCGACACGCGATACGCGGGCCAGGTCGTGTAGGCCTTCTGCGCGCCCGCCTTCTGCGTGAGGTTCGGCAGGTCCTGCAGCCGGATCCGCTTGGCTGTCCTCGCCGTGGCAGGTCGCGCACGCGAAGTCGTGCGTGCCGCCGCGGAAATAGAACATCTTCTCGCCGAGGCGGTACGCCTCCTGCTCCTTCGGGTGGCTCTGCGCCGACGTTCATCCTGATGCCGCGCGACTCGGACGTGACGAACGCGACGTAGCGCCTCCATGTCGGCCTTCCGGTCCGGGCCGCCGAACGGGCCCTTCTTCGCATCGGCCTCGCGTGAAGCCCTGCAGCGTCACCATGCACCAGACGAGCCGCGTTTCGAGGTCCATCACGCGATCGGCGTCGGCGAAATATCGCGGCAGCTCGCGCGTAGGCGCCCTTGACTACGCCGGCGCCAAGTCCGAGGTCGCACTGCTCGAGCGAAGCGTTCTTCGGGCCGCGCTGCTCCTTCCAGAGCGCCTGCACCGCGCGCTTCCCAGAGCTCGGCCGGATTGCCGTCCTGCAGAGCGGCGCGATACTTCGCGATCTCGTCGACGGCGCTGCCCTGGCCCTGCGCACGGCGAACGTGGCGAGCGCGAGGACGAGCGCAACGACCGGAATCGACCTCACGACGATGGCGGCGCATGATCTTCCGCTCAGCTGATGAGCGCTTCGTCGGTTCGCTTGTCGCCCCTGTTGTCGATCCAGGTGATCTGGATCTTGTCGCCCTTGGCGCCGCCCTTGAACTTGAACGACAGGAACGGATTCTTCGCGATCGCCGGGCCCCATTGCGCGCTCAGCACCGGTCTTGCCGTTGTGCGCGACCGTCACGTTCTGGATGAACCAGGCGGGAATCGCATTGCCCTGCGCATCCTTGCGCTGGCCGGTCTCCATCTCGTGGCTCATCAGCACCTTCACTTCGGTCGAGTCGCCGACGACGTTGGCGCGAATCTTCATCGGATCTGCCATCTCGAACTCCTTCTAGCCGCCGCAGCCGCCGAGCGTGACCTTGATTTCCTTGGACGCGACGTAATACTTGCCGTCGGCCTTCACCAGCGCGTAGACGTTGGACGTCTGTCCCATCTTGACGCGCGTGCTGATCAGCGGGCTCGGTGCCCGGCGGGAATGTCGAAGCTCGCCGCCAGCATGTTCGGGTTCTTCTCGATCAGGATCGCGATCGACTCGGTCTTCGGAATCGAGCTCGTGATGCTGATCGGCACGACGGCGCCGTTTTCCGCGATGTCGGGCGTCGAGACGAATGCGACATCCTTGCTCTGCGCCGGGGCGCCGCCGCCGAAGGCCTTCATCGCCTCGTCCATCGACTTCGCCTCGAACGCGCTCTTGTTCCAGGCCTGCGCCGCGGCATCACCGGGCTTCAGCCACCCCGCGGCCACCAGCAACGCCATGAGCGTCATTCCACCGCCGGATTTGAGAGCTTCCCTGCGCGACTTCACCATATGCAGTACCTCGCGAATCTCCGTTTTCGGCGCGACGCCCGGCTCCTGCCGGCTCACTGGCGTATCGGGCCGCGTTATTCTAGCAGCCTCATCCACACCGCTCATCGTTCGCCCTGGAGGATTTCGTGACGCACACTCGCTCGATCTTCCGCTTCGACTCCGGCCGCCGGCGCGCATTCGGCGCGCTGGCCGCCGCCGCGCTGCTGCCGATCGGCCGCGTCCGTGCGCAGGCCAGCGCGCTTGACCCCGACGCCGAGCCAGGCGGAAGGGCCGTTCTACCCGAAGACCTTTCCCGCCGACCGCGACGCCGACCTGACCCAGATCGCCGGACGCGCGGCCAAGGCCCAGGGCACGCCGCTCTACCTCAGTGGCCGCACGCTCACGCGGGACGGCCGGCCGCTGGCCAATGCCACGGTCGAGCTTTGGCAATGCGACGTCTACGGCCGCTATCACCACGCCGGCGACGAGGGCGTGCCGCGCGACGACAACTTCCAGGGCTACGGAGTCGTCATCACGGACAGCGAGGGCCGCTATGCGTTCAAGACGATCCGGCCCGTGCCTACAGCGGGCGGCCGCCGCACATTCACGTACGCGTGCGCCCGGCAACGGGCCCGCGCTCACCACGCAGATCTACATTGCCGGCGATGCGGTAGGCGGCGATCCGGTGCTGGCGAGTTCGCCCAAGGGAACGCTCGCGCTGCTTGTCGATGTCGCTCGCGCCGGCGGCCGGCCGAGAGGCCGACGCGCTCGCCGGAACGTTCGATTTCGTGCTGCGCTAGGCCAGGAGCCTCTGGGACTTGCCTGCGCGTTCGCGACGGAGGCGATCGGGGCGCATGGATGCGCCCGCCGCGTTCCGTCTTGGCGCTCAATGGATCGTGGCGCTCGACAGGAAGCGCAACTCGGCGCCGGATTTCAGCAGATAGACGCCCTCGCCCAGGTGTTCGGCGTCGTCCATCTCCTCGCGCGTGAAGGTGACCTCGGTGTCGCCGTGCTTCGCTTCGAGCACGACATCGTCGGCAACCGTACGCTCGTCGGGAACGCGCGTGTACTCCGTCGCGAAGACGACACCGTCGATCAGCACGAATTCGGCGTTGTCCATCGCGCTCGCGAGACTGGTCAGGTTGACACCGGTTGCCATGTTCCCTCCTTGTCACAGCAGGCATCGATCGCCCTGCCGTACGACTGCCATATGGGGCCGTCGCCGGCAGCCTTCAAGCCCATTTACCCGTGACGCTGCAAATACCAACGCAGGAGGGGAACGCGCGCGTTGACGTCGCGAGGCGGCCGGCCCGATTCAGCTACGCACCAGTTCGCGGACGAAATTGGGCAGCGCCAGGGCCGCGCGATGCATGTCGCCGTTGTAGTAACGAAGCTCGGCGATCCCGCGCGCCGCGATGCGACGGTCGACCTCGTCGGCGGTCAGGGTTCGCGGGTCGAGCGTGGCCGATGCGCACGCCATCATCCAGAGGCCGCCGTAGAGCGGAATCGACGTGAGATAGGGCGTGACGAGCGGAAAGGCCTGCCGCAGCGCGGCCAGAGTCGTGCGGATGCGCTCGGGATGCGCGACCGGGCTTGCGATGTGGAGCGTCAGCGCGCCGCCGGCGTCGAGCCGCGCGGCGCAGGCGCGGTAGAAATCCGGCGTGTAGAGCGCTTCCGACGGCCCGCCGGGATCGGTGAGGTCGAGCACGATCAGGTCGTAGCGTCCCGGCTCCGGAACGCACGTATTCGAAGCCGTCGCCGATCTTCAGCGTGAGTCGCGGATCGTCGAACGCGCCGCCATGAACCGAGCTCAGATACTTGCGCGAGATGTCGACGACCGCGGCATCGATCTCGGCGAGCGTCACCGACTCGATCGACGGATGCTTCAGGAGCTCCTCCGCCGAGCCGCCGTCCCCGCCCCCGACGATGAGCGCGCGCACCGGCCGCGGATGCGTCAGCGCCGCGAGATGGACGAGGTTCTCGTGATAGAAGAACTCGTCCTTCTCGGACGTCATGAAGTGGCCGTCGAGCCGGAACAGACGGCCGAAAGGCACGGTATCGTGCACTTCGATCGCCTGGAGGCCGGACGAGAATTTCTCGAGTTGGCCGGCCGACCGGATGTGGAACCCCCAGTCCTCGGTGAGCTCCTCGATCAACGCGTCTGGCGGGAAGTCCCGCGGCGGCGAGGCAGCGTGCCGTTGCCGACCCCATCAGTCATCCTTGCCGCCGCGAAGGATCGCCTGGTATTTCGTGCGCTTCGGGCTGCATCGCCGCCTCCAGCGTACGAAACAGGCGCTTCGCCTTGTCGCTGTTGTCGGTCGCAAGATTGCAGACGTAGACGTCGACGGTCACGAAGCCGTACTCCGGCCACGTGTGGATCGCGAGATGGGATTCCGCGAGGAGCACGGTGCCCGTGACGCCCTGGGGCTCGAACTGGTGGAAGGAATCGCCGACGACGGTGAGCCCGCTGCCGCGCACGGCGTCGAGGCAAAGCACGCGCAGCGCGTCGGCGCGAGTGAACTCCGGCGTGTGCGCGGGGCACCCGTACCACTCGCCCAGAAGATGGATGCCGTCCATTGTCGCCCCCTCGCACTCGCGGCCGGTTCACGCAACCGGGCGCGCGATTGCATCACCGCGGCCCCTTCGACGCGCTCTAATGCATGCCGGCGCTGAAGAAAAAGCCCCGCTTCCCGCGACGCAGGAAGAAGGGCACCTGCCGACATGCGCCATCACTGGCGCGCGCCGCTGTAAACATTCAATTATTGCACAAAGGGTCGTCGGGCGTGATAATTTCGTGTTTCGCGCGTAGTGAAGGCGGACGCACACCGCCAGGACGCCGCCGGATTCTTGCTAAAACACCCGATCGCCGGCCGCCGCTCCGACCCCGTTCCCCTCCCATCCGCTCCCGCCATGACCGACGCCGCCTTCCCGAACTCCCAACTCGCGAACGCGATTCGCGCGCTCGCCATGGACGCCGTGGAGGCCGCGAAGAGCGGCCATCCGGGCATGCCGATGGGCATGGCCGAGATCGCCGTCGCGCTGTGGAACCGCCATCTGCGCCACAACCCGGCGAACCCGCAGTGGGCCGAATCGCGACCGCTTCGTGCTCTCGAACGGCCACGGCTCGATGCTGCTCTACGCGCTGCTGCATCTCACCGGCTACGACCTGCCGATCGAGGAGCTGCAAGCGCTTCCGCCAGCTGCATTCGAAGACGCCCGGCCATCCGGAGTACGGCCTGACGCCCGGGCGTCGAGACGACGACCGGGCCGCTCGGCCAGGGCCTCGCCAACGCGGTCGGCATGGCGCTCGCCGAACGCCTGCTCGCCGCGCAATTCAACCGGCCCGGCCACGCGATCGTCGACCATCGCACCTACGTGTTCGTGCGGCGACGGCTGCCTGATGGAAGGCATCTCGCACGAGGCGTGCTCGCTCGCCGGCACGCTCGGCCTCGGCAAGCTGATCGTGCTTCTACGACGACAACGGCATCTCGATCGACGGCGAGACGCAAGGGCTGGTTCACCGACGACACGCCGAAGCGCTTCGAGGCCTACGGCTGGCACGTGATCGCCGACGTCGACGGCCACGACGTCGACGCCGTCGACCGCGGCGATCCGCGACGCGCAGCGCGTCACCGACCGGCCCACGCTCATCTGCTGCAAGACGATCATCGGCAAGGGCGCGCCGCACAAGGCAGGGCACCGCCGAAGCGCACGGCGCGCGCGCTCGGCGACAAGGAAGTCGCGCTGACGCGCGCGGCGCTCGGCTGGACGCTATCCGCCGTTCGTGATCCCCGACGCGGTCTACGCCGGCTGGAACGCGCGCGAGCGCGGCGCAGCGGCGGAGGATGCGTGGGCGAAGCGCTTCGCCGCGTATCGCGCAGCGCATCGCCGACCTCGCCGCCGAATTCACGCGGCGGATGCACGGCGAGCTGCCCGCGACGTGGAACGAGACGACCGGCGCGTTCGTCGCCGCGCAAGATGCGAAGGCCGAAACCGTCGCGACGCGCAAGGCCTCGCAGCAGGCGCTCGAGGCCTACGCGAAGGCGCTGCCCGGAGCTGCTGGGCGGCTCGGCCGATCTCACGCGGTTCGGTGTTCACGAACTGGTCCGGCAGCAAAGCGGTCACCCGCGACGCAGCCGGGCAACTACATCAACTTCGGCGTGCGCGAATTCGGCGATGTGCGCGATCGCGAACGGCCTCGCGCTGCACGGCGGCTACATCCCGTACGTCGGCACGTTCCTCACCTTCTCCGACTACTGCGCGCAACGCGCTGCGGATGGCGGCGCTGATGAAGCTGCGCTCGATCTTCGTGTTCACCCACGATTCGATCGGGCTGGGCGAGGACGGGCCGACGCACCAGTCGGTCGAGCACGCGGCGAGCCTGCGGCTCATTCCGCACATGGACGTCTGGCGCCCCTGCGACACGGTCGAGACCGCCGTCGCGTGGGCGGCGGCGATCGAGCGCGCGGACGGCCCGATCGTGCCTCCTGTTCACGCGGCAGAACGTGGCGTTCCAGGCGCGCGATGCCGCGCAGATCGCGTCGATCCGCCGCGGCGGCTACGTGCTCGCCGACTGGAATGGCGCGAGCGCGAAGCGCGCGGTGATCATCGCGACCGGTTCCGGAAGTCGCGCTGGCGATGGGCGCGCGCACGGCGCTCGCGGCGGAAGGCGTCGCGGTGCGCGTCGTATCGATGCCCGTGCACCAGCGTCTTCGACCGCCAGGACGCGTCCTACCGGGCGAGCGTGCTGCCGGCGGGCGTGCCGCGCGTCGCCGTCGAAGCGGGCTCGACCGGCGGCTGGCACAAGTACGTCGGCGCCGTCGACGACGGGCGCGGCGCGATCGTCGGCCTCGACACCTACGGCGAGTCCGCGCCGGCAGCGGCGCTGTTCAAGTATTTCGGCTTCACCGTGGAGAACGTCGTCGCCGCGGTGAAGCGTGTGCGTCGCATGAGCGTGATGGCACGTACTGATCCGCCGCGCCACGCCGGGCGACGCGCCCGCCATCGCGCGCGTGCGCGTCGACAGCTGGCGCTCGACGTACCGCGGGATGATCCCGGACGCCTATCTCGACGGAATGCAGGTCGAGGCGAGCACGGCGCTCTGGGACCGCGTGCTGACGGCCGCGCCGAACGCGACATGCGTGTTCGTCGCGGAACACGGGACGGACATCGTCGGTTTCAGCGCGGGCAACCGGCTGCGGGAGCCGAAGCACGGCTTCGATGCCGAGCTCGCCGCGGTCTACCTGCGCCGCGAGTTCCAGCGCGCGGGCTCGGCCGGCGACTCGTCGGCGCTGTCGCGCGAGACGCAGCGCGCGCTTGGCAGCGATCGGGACTTCTGACCTGGGTCATTGCCGGCAACAAGCCGGCGCGCGCGTTCTACGAAGGTCTGGGCGGCGAGCTCATCGTCGAGCAGCCTTTCCAGTGGGACGGCATGGATCTGGTGGAGGCGGGATACGGCTGGCGCGACCTGTCCGCGCTCGTCGCCGCCTGCGCCGTCGCCGCATCGGAAATCGGAATCTGAGAGACCTGGAGAAATGAAATGACCATCAAAGTCGCCATCAACGGCTACGGCCGCATCGGCCGCAACATCCTGCGCGCGCCACTACGAGGGCGGCAAGAAGCACGACCTCGCGATCGTCGCGATCAACGACCTCGGCAGCCCGGAGACCAACGCGCACCTGACGCGCTACGACACGGCGCACGGCAAGTTTCCCGGCAAGGTCGCGGTCGACGGCGACGCGCATGGTCGTCAACGGCGACCGCATCAAGGTGCTCGCGCAGCGCAATCCCGCCGAGCTGCCGTGGGGTGACGCTCGGCGTCGACGTCGTGCTCGAGTGCACCGGCCTCTTCACGACCAAGGAGAAGGCGTCGGCGCACCTCAAGGGCGGCGCCAAGAAGGTGATCATCTCCGCGCCCGGCGGCAAGGACGTCGACGCGACCGTCGTCTACGGCGTCAACCACGACACGCTCAAGGCATCGCACACGGTGATCTCCAACGCGTCGTGCACGACCAACTGCCTGGCGCCGCTGGTCAAGCCGCTGCACGACAAGATCGGCGTCGTCAACGGCCTGATGACGACGATCCACGCCTACACCAACGACCAGGTGCTGACCGACGTCTACCACGAGGACCTGCGCCGCGCGCGCTCGGCGACGATGAGCATGATCCCGACCAAGACCGGCGCCGCGGCCGCGGTCGGCCTGGTGCTGCCCGAGCTGAACGGCAAGCTCGACGGCTACGCGATCCGCGTGCCGACGATCAACGTGTCGCTCGTCGACCTGTCGTTCATCGCCGCGCGCGACACGACGGTCGACGAGGTCAACGCGATCATGAAGGCGGCGTCGGAGTCGGACCGCTCGACGGGCATCCTCAACTACAACACGGCGCCGCTGGTCTCGGTCGACTTCAACCACGACCCGGCGTCGTCGACGTTCGACGCGACGCTGACCAAGGTATCGGGCCGCGCTGGTCAAGGTCTCGCGCGTGGTACGACAACGAGTGGGGCTTCTCCAACCGCATGCTCGACACGACGGTCGCGATGATGGCCGCGAAATAACGCTGGCAGACGTCCGCCATGGCCAATCCGTTCACTGCCCATCCGACACGCGGTCGGCGAGAACCCACTGCAGCATCTGCGCTTTGCGTTGCCGCTTCGGCGTGCGAATGCTGACGGGCGGCGCCGCCGCCACGATCCACTCGGTGCTTCCCGTTCCTGTTCGTGACGACGGCGAGCCGCATCAGCGACGAGCTGGTCGAAGATGCGCGCCGCGTCGCGCGGCCGCACGCGTGCGCGTCGTCGACACCGAGACGATGCAACCGCTCGACTATCACATCTGACGCTCCATGCCTTACCGCCGACTCGCGGCGACGTCGACGTTCGCGGCAAGCGCGTTTTCATCCGCAGCGACCTGAACGTGCCGCAGGACGACGCCGGCAACATCACCGACGACACGCGAATCCGCGCGTCGGTGCCCGGCATCCGCGACGCCTCGGCGCGCGGCGCCGCGGTCATGGTCACCTCGCACCTGGGCCGCCCGACCGAAGGCGCAGTGGACGAAGCCGGATTCGCTCGCGCCGGTCGCGCAGCGCCTGTCCGAGCTGCTCGGCGCGCCGTGCCGCTCGTGCGCGACTGGGTCGACGGCGGCGCGTGGCATGCCGCGCTCAAGCCCGGCGACGTGGTGCTGCTCGAGAACTGCCGCTTCAACACGGGCGAGAAGAAGGACGACGACGCGCTCGCGCGAAAGATGGCGGCGCTGTGCGACGTCTACGTCAACGACGCGTTCGGCACCGCGCACCGCGCCGAGGCGACGACGCACGGCATCGCGCGGTACGCGCCGATCGCCTGCGCCGGTCCGCTGCTGGCGGCCGAGCTCGACGCGCTCGGCAAGGCGCTCGCGAATCCGGCGCGGCCGCTGGTCGCGATCGTCGCGCGGCTCGAAGGTCTCGACCAAGCTCACGATGCTGAAGGCGCTCGCCGCCAAGGTCGACGCGCTGATCGTCGGCGGCGGCATCGCCAACACGTTCATCCTGCCGCGGCGGGCGGCCAGGTCGGCAAGTCGCTGGTCGAGACCGACCTGCGTCGGCGAGGCGCAGGCGATCCTGCGATGCGTTCCCGGCGCAAGGTGCCGATCCCGATCGACGCGGTCGTGCGCGCAAGGAGTTCGCGGCGACGCGCCGCGCCGACGCTCAAGGCGATCGAGAACGTCGGCGCCGGACGACATGATCCTCGACATCGGCCCGACGACCGTCGCGGCGCTCGAAGACTGATCGTCGCGAAGGCCGGCACGATCGTCTGGAACGGCCCGGTCGGCGTGTTCGAGTTCGACGCGTTCGCCGGCGGCACCGAGGCGCTGGCCGAGGCGATCGCCGCGTCGCCGGCGTTCTCGATCGCCGGCGGCGGCGACACGCTCGCCGCGATCGCACAAGTTCGGCATCGCAGAACGCATCTCGTACATCTCGACCGGCGGCGGCGCGTTCCTCGAGTTCCTCGAGGGCAAGACGCTGCCCGCGGTGGCGATCCTCGAAACCCGCGCGGCCGCCTAGACTCAGGCAACGCCGATGCTCGACCGGTCCGATCGGGCGCCAGCCGTCAAGCTGACGCGCACACGCTCCGCGCGCGCTAGCTGGTCACGAGCATCGCGACGACCGCTGCCGCCATCGTCCACGTCGCGAGCCATCCCAGCGCCTTCAACCGCCGGGTGACGGTGAACGCGCCCCATCACCTTCGGGTCGTCGGCGAGCAGCATCATCACGACCATGATCGGCACGGCGATGACGCCGTTGATGACCGCGCTCCAGAACAGCGCCTTGATCGGATCGATCGGCGTGAAGTCGAGCGCGACGCCGCCCAGCGTCGCGAGCGCGATGATCGCGTAGAACTCGCGCGCCTCGAGCAGCTTCGAGTCGAGGCCGCTCTTCCACTCGAACGTCTCGGCGACCGCGTAGGCCGCCGAGCCGGCGAGCACCGGCACCGCGAGCAGCCCGGTGCCGATGATGCCCAGGCTGAACAGCAGGAACGCGAACTCGCCCGGCCAGCGGCCGCAGCGCCTCGGCCGCCTGCGCCGAGGTCTGGATGTCGGTGATGCCCGCTGCGTGCAGCGTCGCCGCCGTGCTGATGATGATGAAGAGCGCGATCGAGGTTCGAGAAGCCCATGCCGACGATAGGTGTCGATCTTGATCCGGCGCAGGTGCTCGCGCGCGCCCTCGGGCGCCTGCGCAGCGCGAACGCCGCCGGGTCGGCGTTGATCTCCTCGACCTCCTGCGCCGCCTGCCAGAAGAACAGGTACGGGCTGATCGTGGTGCCGAACACGGCGACGATGACGGTCAGCGTACTGCGCGGTCAGCGCGACCTGCGGCCAGACGCAGGCCGACGAGCGACCTCGCCGCCACGGCATCGCGATCGGTGAAGACCACGCGCCACGTACGCGAGCAGCGCGAGCGTCAGCCACTTGAGATAGCGCACGTAGCGCTGGTACGGCAGGAACACCTGCAGCAGCAGCGAGACGACGCCGAACACGACGCGCATGACCGTGCGCCGGGCCGCCGACGACGAGCTGCAGCGCTTCGCCCATCGCCGCGATGTCGGCGGCGATGTTGATCGTGTTGGCGACGACCAGCATGGCCACGATCGCGTACAGCACCGGCCGCGGGAAGTGCCGGCGGATGTTCGACGCCAGGCCGTGGCCGGTGACGCGGCCCATCCGCGCGCTGACCATCTGGATGCCGACCATCAGCGGATAGGTGAGCACCACCGTCCAGCCGAGCTGAGTAGCCGAACTGCGCGCCCGCCTGCGAATAGGTCGCGATGCCGCTGGGGTCGTCGTCGGCAGCGCCCGTGATGAGACCCGGGCCCGAGCTTGCGATACCAGCGGCGCACTCAGCGTGCCGCTCAGTGCGCCGGCGTGCACGCCGGCGTCAGCGGCAACGCCAGCGCCTGCAGCACGTCGCCCGCAGCGGGGTTCTGCACGAAAGCGACGACCGTCGACGCGCTGCCCTTCTCGGCCGGCAGCGGGAGCGCGACGGTCCAGCGCGATGTCGCCGTTGGCGTCCGGCGACGGACCCTTGCGCAACTGCCGCACGACGTGGTCGTGCGCGAGCCGCGCGCCGGCGTTCTCGCCTGCCTTCACGTCGGACGCGAGGCCGTCGTCGGCCAGCGCCACGTAGAGGATCGGCGCCTTTGCGATCGGCTGGCCGCGGGCACGCGTGCCGTGGCCTTGACGGCGATCGAGCCGCGCTCCGGTTGCGCCTCGAGCGCGATCTCGGCGCGCGCAGGCTTCGCGGCCGCCGACGCAAGCGCGGCCACCGCGCTGCGCTCGTGCCATTCCGGAAAGTCCCGGCCCTGCACCAGCACCTGCGGGCGTATAGACGAAGCGCGCGCGGTTTGCGCGCATTCCGTCGTACTGCCGCTCGGTGAACGCCGGCGAGGCAAAGCCGGTCGGTCCAGCCGAGCCGGTCCCAGTAGTCGACATGGAACGCGAGCGCTATGCCCGCGGCCGCGGCAGCGCCCTTGCCGCGAAGGTCGACGACAACCAGCGGTCGGCCGGCGGACAGCTGCTGCATCCCTCCGACGTGTAGAGCTCGACCAGCGGAACGGCTTGCGGGTCCGCTCCTCGCGTCTGCAGGCAGCGCCGAGACGGGGCGCGGCGGCGAGTCCGGCGAGGACGAGTGAGACGGCCATGCCATGGGCACTGGACGGCGGACGGGCGGTAACGAGGACATGGCAGCGCTCCAGGGTCGATCGAGGGTCCATCGCGCCGTCGGCGGGCACTCCGCACTGGCGGTCCGCTCGCTGGTCGAGGTCAGCGCGCATCCACCTTACACCCGCGCGCCGACCGAGGGCTTGTGCTAGCATCGCCGAAGCCTCGGGACGGGCGCCGGCACCGCGATCGGATCGCGAGCGTCACTCATTATCCGCGACTCACCGAACGGGGGACAGCATGGGCATCATGGGGTTCATTTGGACCATCATCGTCGGCCTGATCGTCGGTGCCATCGCTCGCGCTGGATCATGCCGGGCGTGCAGAGCATGGGCTGGATCATGACGAGCATCCTCGGCATCGCGGGCTCGATCGTCGGCGGCTTCGTGAGCAGCCTGATCTGGAAATCGCCCGACGGCAAGTTCCATCCGGCCGGCTGGATCCTGTCGATCCTCGGGCGCGCTCGTCGTGCTGTGGGCCTACCTGCAGTTCGTCAACAAATAGGCTCCGCCGACCAGGCGTGAAATGCCCGCGCCGAGGCCTCCGTGGGCGATCTGATCCAACTCATCGTGTCCGGCATCGCGACCGGCGCCATCTACGCCCCTCGCCGGCGCTCGGGTTCACGCTGTTGTGGCAGGCCGGCCGGCGTCATCAACTTCGCGCAGGGCGAGTTCGTGATGCTCCCCGCCTTGCGCGATGCCTGCTCGTCGTCGCGGTCGGCGCGCCGCTTCTGGCTCGCGTTTCTGCTCGCGTGCGCGGCGGCAATGCTGGTGCTGGGATGGGGTTTCAAGCGCGTGGTCGTCGATCCGCTGATCCGTCACGGCGTCATTCCCCTGGTGATCGCCACGCTCAGGCCTGTCGATCGGACTCAAATCCGCGCTGAAGGCCGGCTACAGCGCCAGAAGCGCACCCGTTCGCGAGCCCGTTTCCGCAGGCCAGTTCTGCGCTCGCGGGCGTCAAACATTTCGTACGCGGACGTCGGGACGCTGCTGATGGCGGGGGCGATCGTCATCGGATTGCAGTCGTTTCTCAACAAGACGATCACCGGCCGCGCGATGCAGGCGGTCGCGCAGAACACCGATGCCGCGCGGGTGCTCGGCATCAACGTCAATCGGATGGTCCTCTGCACGTTCCTCATCAACGCGGTGCTGGCGGTCGTCGCGGCACTGCTGGTCACTCCCACCTATCTCGCGAAATTCGACATGGGCGATTCGATCGGGCAGAAGGCCTTCTTCGCCGCGATCATCGGCGGGTTCAACCAGACGCGCGGCGCGCTGCTGGGCGGCGTGTTGATCGGCGTGCTGGAGAACGTCGTCGGATATTACGTGTCGCCGGCCTACAAGGAAGGCGTCGCGGCTGATGCTGTTCCTGGTCGTCATCCTGTTCCGTCCCGGGCCTGCTCAGCAAGGCCGAGGCGCAAGGTATAGTGCCGCCGGGCCGCCCCAGGCACTCGCCCCTGGGGAGGCGGCGCAGAGCGCCGCGCTTCGAGGGGCCACCAATGAACGGAATCGCGCGATCGCGCTTGTCGTCGCGCTTCCGTCGCGACCGCCGCGCCGCCGAATTTCCTCAAGAGCTGCGGCGTCTGCCTGGTGACGCTGTTCTGGCAATGCATGG